>Ga0308167_1000336_pt1 | contig 94418 bp, 76 predicted proteins | sample PhyCR1_2_FD_202138 | JGI IMG/M metagenome (GOLD analysis project Ga0308167, IMG submission 202138) | Phyllosphere microbial communities from UC Gill Tract Community Farm, Albany, California, United States - DLSLRC.R1 | ecosystem: Host-associated > Plants > Phyllosphere > Unclassified | place...
AGCTACGCAACTGGCAACCGATTGGCTGTGTCTGGCTTAACCCGCAAACACATCATCAAACGCAACATGTGCAAGAAGTGGTAGATGCCGCATAACTCACGTTCCAACTACCTTGACAGTCACCGCCCGCGCCCCATCTGGCAACAATGTCGTCGTGCTATTAGTGGTAAAAGAGATAACCACCCTGGGATGGGTGGGCAATCAACGGATGCGCAAAAGGCAATGTGTCAGACAAGCGACACGCATCGCGCACACTTAATGAAGAAAAAAGAGCAGATTTTTTAAAATAATAAGCAATGCTTGTTAAAATAAAACGTTTATAAAATGCACTTTTATGATGTGTATTCGTATTTTTAAAGGTAACTGATACTCATACGCGCTCCTTCTACGACGTCACGGTGCTTTTATCTTCTGGATCCGCGATTGCTAAAATCACCGTCCAACGCTATCAGCAACCCGTCTACGCTTTCGATGTAGGTGATAGGCCCGTCATAGTCGATGGCATTTTGTTGCATGCCGCGCGGCTTACGTCCTGGATCTAAGACCATCGTTAAACCACCTGCCTGATGGATTGCCGCCAATCCTTTCGATCCGTCTGCAAGCGATCCAGACAATACGATGCCTATGGCCCGTCTTCCCACGCTTGCAGCCAAGGACGCGAACAGAACATCAACGGTACGATTTCGATAGCGATTACTTGAACCGTCCAGACAGGCGATTGCTTCATTCTGGTCTATGTACAATACCTGACTCGATTCAGCTACATAGCAAACTCCAGCCTGAGTTGCCATTCCGTTCGTGGCAACGACAACGGAGAGTCGGCTTCTTCGCCGAAGAACCTTTGCCAAGTAACTGACCTTGTCGCTTGAGCGATGCAGCACAACGAAAACAGAAGCGTCAATGGACTCCGGCCAGCGCTCAAGAAGTCGGCAGATATCATCCAACCCCTCGACTCCCGAGGCACCAATACCTATCGCATACATAGGTCGCTTCATTTTCTAACCTCGGAGGAAACGGGCGAGATTCAGATCGACAGACAGAGCACTTCTAATCCGACGAATTCTCAGAGATCTGGGAAATTCACACAGACCCGGTACTTGCTAACCTCACGCTCCACGTCGTTTAGGGACGCCTGGTATTTTGGCGGGTTAAGGGCACGACATCGCCGCTTCTCATGACGTCAGATGCTTTTTCCAACCGCTGTTTTGAAGACGGAACACGTCAAATTTTACTTTTTGCGGGCATGACGGCATTCCTTACGGGATCGACCAGACCTTTACCATCGCTACCGTCCTCCCACTCCGCCTTCGGTATAGGATTAGGCTGCGCCTGGGCCAATTCCGCATTGTGGGCGGCCAAGGCTTTGGTATCAGTGAGATCGTCTTCCGAAAAATCTGATTTTGCATCAATAGTGTGCATAGGTACGTCCATTTAGCTCGTGGGGCGATGCTACGACGCTTCCGTCGATGGTTTTTTGGGGTCGGACGTCGGGTCATTCGGGCTGCCAATCACATCCCTGTCCTCGGTACCATCGCTTTCGATGTCGCCATTCTCTTTCCGCGCCGGTGGGATCGCGTCAGGCTCGACATTGCTGGGATGGGGCTGATTAGCGGATTGCGTATGCTGTAGCATAAAGTTCCTCCTGGAACGTGGTCCAGCACATTACAGGTACGCAAGGATCGTTCCGCGAGGCCGCGAATCGTCGGTCCGCACTTTGACGCCACAGCGAAGTGAAACGCAATCATGGCGTCAGCGATCCAGCTTTGCACCGTCAGCCCCCCCTGCGCGATCTGGGCCACGGAAGACACCGTAGTGACGCAATACATCGCGACAGGCATCGACCGATCAGGGCTAGCAAATCACCCAGGTTGCAAGAACGATTAGTCCCAGTCTGATTGTCATGATTTCCAGACGCCGATACATTCCGCTGATCTTCATACGGCAACATGGGTCGACGCATTGATAGCGAAATCTGCGCCATTGGATTGCCGCGGATCATCCGTCGCCACAATATTCACGTCTAGATAAGACATGCATCAACGACTTGTTAAATTCATCGATCACGTTGTTGATAGCCGTCGACGCTGGATCGACCTTGAACGTGCCACCGGCATATCTCGCATGCGTTGGAGAAACGCCTATATTGGCAAGCAGAGAGTCAACGGCGACATGCTAGAGGCTATCGCAAAGCGCTGGCCGCAATATCTGTGCTGGCTTATGGCTGGCAACGCAGCAGTCGGCGCGGAACAACGAGACCTGGAGGCCGACGCAATCGGCCCATAGCGCGTCTCTGCGTGCACCTACAGGGATTCGTGCACCAAATCGTCGACAGGCGCGCCCGGGATACGTATTACTGTGGTTTGTACATGCGTGTTGTTGCGCGCTGTACAACGCGCAACAACACGCCTCGCCTTAGAACGACAACCCCATCCCTACTTGCAGCGTTTGATTCGTCGTGGTCGAGCTGGGCTCATAGTAGAAATAGTCTACGGTCCCTGACTGGCCATATTTGAAATGGCTGATCTGATAGGCGGCGTTCACATGCAGATGTTGCGTGACAGCATAATCGAGGCCAAGCGACCCCATCACCGTGAGGTCGGAACCAAGCCTGAATTTACCTTGCGTGATATCGGTCTTCATACTGGCCGCGAACGTCCCGCCTACCGACGCTTCTCCGCTGAATACCAATTTTGGCGTGATCGCATATTGGCCGATCATGCCAAGCCCCGCGCTGTGATGGCTATAATGCTCATCATAGCCATAGTAACTCGTGGAATCACGGAGCCATTGGTGATAACCGTAATACACGTAGTAAATGACCTGCCCCTGATTCGTCACCGGAAACGCTTTACCGACCTTCACTGTGACATCCGTCGAGTTCACCCGAGTGCCCGCTTGATACGGAATGGAAGCGCCGCTGGCGCTGTTCAGATGACCGTCGTAGTCCGTACGCCCCTTTGAATAAGCAAAACTCGCGCTGAGATAGACATCCTTGATGCCAGCCATATCGCGCTGTATCGATAGTTTCCCTTGGTACGCCGATTGAAAGCCCGTTTCCGTATCCAGCGTTTGATTGTTCGAGGACTCACGGTAGTTTGTATATTGCCCGCCCGCCGATGCGGTCAACTGGGTGTTGACACTTTGGAAAATAGTGCCGGCGTGGGCCGTTATGGAAACACCCATGGCCGCGACAAACGCCGTTGCAATTAACCAAAAGAGACGCTGGATACAAACGGTATTTTTCTGCCGATACGCATCTTCAAAAGGTACGAGGGAAGTCGACGAAAGAAAAAAGCGCGCGCGGGAAGGCATGGAATTCTATGAATAACGGGCTGTTGTGGAGATGCAGCCGGCAGCATAAACGAGACAGTAAGAATTTGTAACCAGAAACTTTAAATTTCTCAAACAGTCGCTTTAACACATCACCAAGACAGAGGCGTACATGACATGGCAAGTGTCATATCAGTTATCTAGGCTGCTCAGAAACGGGGGAGGCCGCACGACATATGAATGTCAACATCCCGCGTATCTCAACGGGGTTTACGAGCAAACAATTCCCCTTAAAGAAACGGCCGTTCGACCCGTTTACCAGTCATACCTTGTACCGGAGTCGCGCAGCGATGAAGACCTCTACAAAATTAATGTCCCTTGTCGTCACGGCCCTGGTCGGCGTGGTCGCCATTGCGGGCATCGCGCTCTACTCATTGAATACCTCGTTGCTCGACAGTCGTCGTTCCGAAGTGATCACGCTGCTTAAAAAAGCGGAACACATCATCCAGTACTACCGTGACCAACAGGCAAAGGGCAGTATGACCCAGGAAGCGGCGCAAGCGGGAGCCATTCAGGCGTTGGTCCAAACCAATCCTGATCTTTCTGGGTTACCGATAGCGGTGGCGTCAACATCGTCCATCCGAACACGGACCTCATTGGCAAGAAGCTGTCCGGCAATCAAACCACCAGCGGCATGAGCGACGACGAAGCCTACCGTCAGGGGTTGGCGAACAGTCATTTCGCGATGATCGACCTGCTGGTCAAACGCAGCGCCGATACTCCCGCGGTGCCAAAACTGCAAGGCGTGTTCCAGGTGCCAGATTGGAAGTGGCGCGTAGGCACCGGCTTCTTCTACGACGATATCAATGCCGCTTTCTGGCGCGTCGCCCGCGTGCTGATCAGCATCACCGTCGTACTGATCATCGCCGTCGGCACGATCGCCTGGCTCATCACGCGCAGCGTCCAGAAAACCCTGGGGGGCGAGCCAAACGAAGCCGCGACATTTGCAACCCAGATTGCCGCCGGCAACCTCGCAGCCGATGTGCCGCTCGCCGATGGCGACCAGAGCAGCCTGATGTTCGCGTTGCACGGCATGCGTACACGCCTGCGTGACCTCGTGGAAGAGATCAAGCATGCCACCGATTCCATTGCCACCGGCTCGAATGAAATCGCCCAAGGCAACACAGACTTGTCACAACGTACCGAAGAGCAAGCCGCCTCGCTGCAGGAAACGGCTTCGAGCATGGAGCAACTGACCTCCACCGTTAAAATGAACGCGGACAATGCACAGCAGGCAAGCCGTCTCGCCGCGGAAGCGTCCGGCGCGACCACGCGCGGTGGCGAAGCGGTGGATGAAGTGATCGGCACCATGCGCAATATCTCGGAACAGTCGGAGCGCATCGGCAACATCATCTCCGTAATCGAGGGCATTGCATTCCAAACCAATATCCTGGCCCTGAACGCCGCCGTGGAAGCGGCACGGGCAGGCGAGGAAGGACGGGGCTTTGCCGTCGTAGCCGGCGAAGTGCGCACGTTGGCACAACGCAGCGCCAGCGCGGCAAAAGACATCAAGGATCTGATCGGACAATCTATCGCACGCGTCGAGCAAGGAACCGGGCAGGTCGCGGTGGCGGGCGAGCGGATGACCGAAATCGTGCAATCGATTCGTCGCGTCAGCGACATCATGAATGAGATCGCCGCAGCGTCGTCGGAACAGAGCAATGGCATTGAGCAAGTGAACCGTGCGGTCTCACAAATGGACGAGGTCACGCAACAGAACGCGGCACTCGTCGAGCAAGCCGCTGCTGCTGCCGCGTCGCTCGATCAACAAGCAGATCGCCTGCGCAACACCGTGGGCGTGTTTCGCTTGGCTTGAGCCCAGCGGTAGATTCAACCTGAAGCGGCGTGGAATAATGCACCTACGAAGCGCCGCTTATGCATTACGATTCCCACACGCAATAAACGAAGCAGCACCCGCGCGCGCCCATTATTTCCCGCTAGGCTTCCGCCAAGACCATCCTTTCGGTGGCATCCTATCGGAGAAGAGCCAAATGGGACTATTTGATACCCTCACATCGAAGTTGTTCGGCACGGCGCATGCAAAAGGCCCTGATGCATCCAGCAGTCCCGCCCCGGCCGGCGAGGCACCGAGCGCCGAGACCGACCCGATGGTGCTCCTGCGTGAGCGCGCAAGCAAACATCCGGAAAAGCTCGACTGGGAACATTCGATTGTCGACTTGATGAAGCTGGTTGGCATGGACAGCAGCTTGGATGCGCGGACAAAGATGGCGGACGAATTGAAGTACTCCGGTGACAAGGCGGACAGCGCCGCAATGAACGTCTGGCTGCATAAACAAGTTCTGGAATCGATCGCCAAACGCGGCAGCATCTGATCTTCCCCCGCGGCGTGCATCGTCACCGCCCGTTTCGCCGATTCCATTGACGACACTGCCGCACGCATCTGCCGCAGTGTCGATTTTCTCCCCTCCCCCTCTGTATATCACCTAATCGCATCAGGCACGCATGACCGTTGCTTCGTCATATTGAACGCTTTCTCGGCACAACGATTCAGACCGGAAGTCGTTGACCGCAATATCCAAGATCGATCGATTTGATAAAGCGGCTTACGGAACGATACACCATGAATGTGAATGATTTCACGCAACAATTCCCCGGCATATGGGATGAAAAACGCTTCTGGGATACCGCTCCCACACACGGTCTTGTACGCCGCGACAACGGCGATTATTCGTACTGGGATAAAGAAAATCGGGAGATCTATATAAAAAACACCGTATTTCCTGACGCATCCACTTGGGTCGTCATCGCGGTGAAAGTCGGACATGTCGACGGCGGCCTTGCGTCATTCGTTGTCCTGTCGCCAAAAATACATGACTTCAAGCTCCATCTGGCGCATTGCACTATGGCGATCGCCGTCCCTCCCCCAGATGCTTGCGTTTTCGGCGACCAGGATAGCGAAGCCAATAGCCATGAAATCGTGGTCTACCAAAGCACCATTCTCAGCGAGATCAAGCCGGAACTATTTCGCCAACGCATCGCATTATTGAAAGAGAACATCAAGCAAGCGGAGGCGATGCTGCATCAAATCCCGCAACTGATGGCAAACCAGCAACTCCCTCCCTACAAACTCACCAAGCCTGAACGCATCGCCTTTACCACTGACTGCGAGTCAACCGTTACCGCGTTTGTCGGCCGGCGTCGTGCTTTGGTGAGCGATATGCTTTCCAAGACGGTCCGTCCGCTGTCCGAGGGCGGCTTTCGATCTTTCATGAGTTTCCTGATGAGCGAGTCGCGAGAGCGCGATACGCGCCCCTTTTCGTCCATGCGTCAATCGACGATGGACGTGAAGCGATTCGACCGTGAAGACACTCTCAGCTTTTGGCATGCGGATCATACCGAAGTCGCCGTCACCCGACTGCGTTCGGGCCCGGGAAGCGACGAAACCGTTACCGTTTACGCAAAAGCGTGCCGATGCCTGATAAACGGAATGCAGTCCGCTGATTGGCCATCTTTCCATGACGGACTGGAAAGATTTGCACCCCTGGTCGTGGAGATGACCGAGGGCTCGAACGTCATCGTTCGTCACGACATCTCCATCACTTCACTCTCGGGCCAACAGATTGCAACCCAGGTGGCCGCCTTTTGGAAATGCCTCGATAACGCACGCGCGTATTTCCAACTGCTCGAAAAAACCGGTATGAACGGCCATGTTCATTTTGAGGTCGTCAAGGAAAAGCGGCGCGCCATCCCGGAATCAACTTTCTGGGAAACACAGGAACGGAGACTATACGACGGCGACTACACCGATATGGGCAACGACGGCCATGCGCCGGGCGGCAACACAGTGTCGGCATTGGAAACAACCCCTTCTCTGGAAAACGACGTGGATGCGCCGTTCCCTCACCCGCTGTTCTAGAGTGAACGTTCGGCCAGCACATAGGCGACAATAGGGCTTCTCACTACCGTCATCCGCGCAGCTACCCGGCCGTTTCATCCGGTTGGCCGGCACGCGCGGCGTACGCCAGGAGCGTCCTCCATGAAAGCAGCCATCGGTCAGTACGTCGTCGACAAGGATCCGGCGGTCAACACGGAACGCGCATCGGCATCGATCGCGCAAGCACATCACGCCGGTGCGCAATTGCTCGTGTTGCCGGAGATGGCGCTTGCGCTCGATCCCACTGATGCCGATCTGGCCCGCCGAAGTGCCCAGCCATTGGACGGACCGTTCGTTACCGCGCTAAGCCATGCCAGCGCCAACGCCCCCGGCATGACCATCGTGTTCACAATGCCGGAGCCGGTTCTGGGCGACAACACCCAGGACGGCGGCAAGGCTTACAACACGCAGGTTGCCTTGCGTGACGGCAAGCTGATCGCCGAATATCGCAAGATCCATTTGTATGACGCATTCAATATGCAGGAATCGAAGCGCATCGCGCCGGGTGATACGGTGCCGCCCTTGCTCGACGTTCACGGCATGAAAATCGGCATGATGACCTGCTACGATGTGCGCTTTCCTGAACTTGCGCGGCGCCTGGCCATCGATGGCGCCGATGTCCTGGTGTTGCCGTCGGCGTGGATAAAAGGACCGATGAAGGAATGGCACTGGGAAGTGCTATGCACCGCCCGGGCATTGGAAAATACCTGCTATATGGTGGCCTGTGGCGAATGTGGGCCGCGCAATATCGGCGCCAGCATGGTCGTCGATCCGCTCGGCGTCTGCATCGCCCGCGCCGCGGATACGCCAACGCTGCTGTTCGCCGAGTTGCTGCCGGAGCGTATTGCCCAGGCGCGTGCCAGCTTGCCCTCGCTGGCGAATCGGCGGTTTGGAACGCCGGAACTGGCCGTCAATTCACATTCGAGATGAACGCGAGATAGCCGTCTCGCAGATTCGCCGCGGTTTCCATCTTCACGAAGACGTTCTTGCCATAAAAGAACGGCAAGCCGAAGTCCATCTGGTTGGTTTGCTGGACCCCGATGTCGTTGTACGCGTAATAATTGTTGCCGCTAAAAAGCGTCTGGGCGTTCGCGATATTGAACGTTGTACTGTATGTACTCGTCGCCCCCGAGACGTTCGACGAGAACGTCACGCTCCGACTGACGGTGCTGGACGGACAGAAAAATCCGCTATAGCTACCGCTGGTACAGGTGGCGATGGACGAGTCGTCCAAATACAGGAAGTTCGAACCCGTGTCGACAAACGCGCCTGTATTTGTCGTACCGTTATAGGTCGATTTGAAATTGAAAGCGCTGTCGGTCTGAACCACCGTGGCGCTACCCAGCGCATTATTGGTGCGCGTCCCGATACCAAAGACGAGTGCCCCGGTTGCGGTGGCGGCCCCCGTGCTGGCGATGACCGGCAATTCGATAATCACACCATTGTTGTCAGTGGCGAATTTGGATACGGGATTGGTGATCTGCTGCGCGAGCGGTACCGTCGTTTGCGACGGACTGCTGCATGCTGTGGTCGACGAGCACCCCCAATACCATGCCGACGTTGCCGTGCTGACGCACGTTGCGCCGCAATCCTGAATCAGCCCCTCCACACCCAGTATGCCATTGGCCCGGAGCGTGGCTGCCGTCGAATACGACGTGGCGCTGCCGTTCGAACACTGACTGGGGGCGCTTCCCACCGCGGAGTCGGCGATGACCTGGATCGGTACACTCGAGGCCGACTGCCCGCTCATCTTGATGTCCGCGAGCCGGCCGGTGCCCCACGTGTAACCACTGAGAAACTGGCCACAAACGGCAAGATACTGGCTGGATGAACTCAACTGTATCCGCGTAAGCGTGCTCAGCGAGTTGGGAACGGCCGACGCCAAAACCCGCAATCCGACCGACCCGGTGTCCACGATCACATTATTGATGGTGTCGCAGGTACTCGAACCCGGTGCACAGACGGTCACTGTCACAAACGGCGCATTGGCCAGATTAGCGTTCGGCCCCTGTTGAACCGTGATGGTCGAAACATTGGTATCCGCCGCGGCAATCGTGCTGGTTGCAGCAGCGGACGTCGCGCTGTTGCTACTGCTACTCGAACCGCCACCACCACACCCGGCTAGCATGCCAACGGCAATCAGTCCGGCAAGCCAGCCGGTTATCACGACAGGGCGCGGGCGAATTACGGTAAGAAAAGACAGAAATCGCATGATTCGATACGGTTAAACAGCGGTACGCCAGGCACGGGAAAACGCGCACACACGCACGCGTATTTATTTGATGTTGGCCGTATCCAAGCCGGACGGCACGAGCGTGGGCACCCAGGCCCGCCCATTGAATGCGCCGGGATGGCCTGTGATCTGAACCACCACATTGCTTGTTTGCACGTTGACGGGCGCGCTTCGCCCACGCCGAATGCCATTTTCGGTATCGGCCGTCTTGGCGGCCTCTCGTGCGTCCGCGTATTGCGTAAACGCGCCGCTGCCAAGAATGGATTGCAAATCAGGTATGAACGGCCCGGAAAACGCAACGCCGAACACCGTTCCATCAACATTCAGGTATTCACGTTCGACCGTACCGTCAGCTTGTGTCGACTCCCTCACCGAGTAAGTGGACGCGGATGCCGCGCCGCTCGTTGTTGCAGCCAGTGCCGTCGTGCCGGTGCGCGCCTGGAACGACTGCACCGCCGCGCTTGACAGCGTCGCCGATGCCGGTAAGCGAGGTGCGCCACCCAGATCGGCATGCGCCGGGACCCCCGCGCCAAACATAAGCGCGCAGGCCACTGCTAAGCGCGCCATGCGGGGATATGGCGGCGCGGTGATAAGGCGGCGCGTGCGGGAAGAAAGCATCAAGAGACCATTCATCGATACGACCTGCTAAATAAGAAGCCGTGGCAAATGTCTTTTACATATTTGACGGTTGCGTGACAGCTATCTCGAAATTTTTTCACCGTCCTGAGCGAAATCAAACGCGTGTTCCATATCGCCTTGTCGACGGCTTGCTTATTGTGCCCGATCCGCGCGTCATGGGAGCATCGCGCGGTCAGGATGCAACACTTGTGCGGCAGTGTTCCGCGCGGCCTTGATCGTACCTCCAAAGCCGTGCAGGGGGAATAGTGATATCGTCGCCAATGAACGTTTCCCTCCAATTTTTCTTGCGAGCTCTCGATCATGAAAGTGGCAGTCATGGGCGCCGGCGCGGTCGGCTGCTATTACGGCGGCCTGTTGGCACGCGCGGGTCACGACGTGGTGTTGATCGGACGGCCGAGGCACGTGGACGCGATCAACGCCCACGGGCTACGTTTTCAAACGGCGACGTTCGACATGCACATTCCCATGCGCGCCAGCACCGAGACATCCGCCGTGGCGGAGGCGGATCTGGTGCTGTTTTGCGTGAAGTCGATGGATACACCGGCCACGGCACGCGACATGAAACCGTTCCTGAAAACCGGCGCGTTGGTGCTGTCGCTGCAGAATGGCGTGGAGAACGTGGATACCCTGCGCGCGGCCCTACTGGACCCGGATCAGTTGGCACGCGATGGCGCGAAAGGTGCGGCCAGCGTTTCGATAGCCGCCGCGGTCGTGTACGTCGCGTCGGCGATGGGTGGTGATGGCCATGTTATACACCACGGTCGCGGTGAACTCGTCATCGAGCCATCGCCCGCCAGTGACGCCGTGGCCAGCGCATTGGTCGCGGCCGGCGTGCCGACGGAAGTGTCGCCTGATGTGAGGGAGGCCCTCTGGATCAAGCTGATGATCAACTGCGCTTACAACGCGTTGTCGGCCATCACGCAGTTGCCCTATGGCCCCCTGTCCCGTGGCGAGGGCATCCCGGAAACGTTGCGGGCCGTCGTCGGTGAATGCCTGGCCGTCGCCAATGCCGAAGGCATTGCCATCACCCGTGATATCCATGCCGATATCGCGCGGACCGCGGCGACGATGCCCGGTCAACGCTCCTCCACCGCGCAGGATCTGACGCGCGGAAAGCTGACCGAGATTGATCATCTGAACGGGCTGATCGTTCGCAAAGGCATGATGCACGGCATCGATACCCCGGTGAATCGCACGCTGCACGCGCTGGTCAAACTCATTGAAGTCAAGCCGGGTGCCGCTGGCTGAGCAGGCCATCGGCACCTGCCCGTGCGTCTTGCCACGCCAAGCTTGCTCGCTGAGCAAGCTTGGCGCGCGCGTCTGGATTCGTCAGTACCCATACGTCAGGTTGATAAATACGCCTTTCGCACGGTCATCGCCAGCGATGCGGAAACGGTACTGGACGCTCGCTTGCCAATACGATCGCGGCGCGTGATACCGATCCTGCCGGAATTGCCACCGCATGGTAAGGCCTGCGCCCACCCCAACGCCGTAGCCGTTATTGGTCAATTGATTGTAATCACCGCCAACCACCGCATACGGGAAGATGGTCGCTTCCGGCTTGATCGCGTCAATGCGATACGTGCGGCCGAGGTCGGCCTCGGTGGTCCAGTAGTTCTTGCCGGCCTGTAAATATCGCCCCACTTCGCCGTAGAAGGTCCCAGTCCACCAGCTTGGCACGTCGTAGCGGATAGCCGTGCCAAAGCCGTTCGAATACGCCGCACGCGCAAGCCAGTCCGACACGGCGTTGCGGCCGAGTGGTATTTCCCGCTCCACAGCCAATACCGCGTTTTGCGTGGCAAACGGGCGCCCGCGCACCCCCACCGCACCGCTCAGGCTTGCAACCCCGGCATCGCGCGCGCCACTGTTCGACGCCGAGGCAAAGCCGGATCGATCGTCCCACCATGTGCCGCTAGCGCGCGCGTAGACTTCGACGGTATGGCCGCTCATATAACCCCAAGGCCGCCAATATCCTTCCACCGAAGTCTGCAGCGATTTGTTCGCGGTGCTGGCGCTCGGATTGTTTTCCAAGCCGGCGGCCACGCCCGGTCGGTAGCTCGTGGACACGGTAAGGCCACCACGGCGATCGATCTCGCTTTCGGTACGCCGCGTGTCGAGCAGCGTCGGTGGGGGAAGGGCAATCGTACCCGCCTGGTCCGCATCGATTGCCCGCTTGAAATAGCTGCTTGCCACCGGTGCGTCTCCGGCCTGAAGCGTCGCATAGCCAGCATCGAGATAACCGGTGGGCGGCAAATCCCCGTTGGCATCGGCGCGCTGGAAGCGTTGTGCCGCCAGCTTGGGGCGGTTGGCGGCGCTAGCCAGGTAGGCGCCTTGCAGATCCGGTACCAGATCGAGGAGGCCCTGGTTCACTGCGTTCGTTGCGACCCGACGCGCTTCCGATTGCCGGCCATCGGCGTTCAAGGCATCGATCAGCAATAACACGTGCGTGGCGTCGTCCGGCGCGATACGAACGGCTTCCCGTGCCGCCAGTACCGCGGCGGTGTTGTCACGTCGATCGAAAGCGCGTGCACCTGCTTGATACGCGGCATAGGCGGGATCGTAGGGATAGGTCATGCAGGCAGGACCGTATTTGCTCAACGTACATTCAAGGATAGGGGGGGCCGGCCGACCGCGGGCCACCGTTTGCGTCGATGCGGCGCCAGTGCCCGACCACGGCTCCGGAATGGTAACGGCACGTAGCGCGGAGGATGAGACAATCAGGGGTGCGGCGCCGCCAGCGTCGGTGTCTGATGTTGTCGCCGGTATCCGCGGGTACAGTCGTGCGAGCGTCGCCGCTTTGCCAGCTGCCAACGCCTGCGCTTCGCGCCACCGCTGCGCCACGGCAACCGCGTTGATATCGGTTGGCGCGGGATGCGCCTCGCCATCGGATTGTCCGAGTGCATCGTGCAATGGCTGCAAGGCAACCTCCGCCACCCCGGCATTTCCGAGATATAAGGCGAGATCGGCAATGCTGAGACGTGCATTGACGGCGCGAGTGCGGCGCGCCAATGCCAGATTGTCATCCGAATCAGTCGGGGCGAGCGATGGCGCATCGCGCACGGCCAGTTGCTGCAACGCCGACTGCGCATCGGCAATCGCTTCGCCGGGCTTGTTCTGCTGCGCCCGCGCAAACGCACGCCACACGTAAAATATCGCCCCGGAGGGATCACTGTCGCTCGCACCAGTCGTGCCGTGCAGCGCGATTGCGGCGGTCGCCTCGGTGTCGGCCGCTTGTGGTTGCCGGTCCGCGAACAGCGTCGCGATCAGCAATTCGCGATACGTCGGATCATTCGGCGCGAACAGTGTCGCGGCCTTCGCGTGCTTGACGGCCTGGACGTCATCGCCGTTCTTCAGCGCCAGTGCCGCGGCCGTCGCATCCGGAATGGCCAGCCGGGCACCCACCACCGCGCGTCGGTCGTTGAGGTCGCGCTCCGCATCGGCACGAGAAATAGCGGCAGCGTCCGCACGATCGTGGCCGGCCCGCGCCGCGGCGGTGAAGGGGGCGCTCGATGTATCAGCGATGTCGGACCCACCTGATGCGTCCATTTCGAGCGCGGCCTGGATCGCCGCATAAGCTTCGGCATCCTTGTGTTGCGCGGCCAGCGTATCGACCAGCAACAACCGCACCGCCATTGAACGGGGATCAAGGTCCAATGAACGGCTCGCCGCCGCCTCGGCCGCCGGATAGTCTTGCCGCGCATACGCGCGATACCCTTCCTGCGCGGCAAGAAACGCGGGCGTTGGCGTGTAGGGCCGTCCGGCGATCAGGATTTGCTGACGGCGAGCAAGCAATACCCGTTGGTCGCCGAAGTCCCTGCGTGCGTCGTCGATGACGTGAATTGCCTCGCGTTGATGCCCCCCGGCCGCCAGCGCATTCGCAAGCAGCAGGCGCAGATCGATGACATCCGGACGCTGTCGGATGGCTTCGCGCGCTTGCGTGGCGCTTTCGTCATAGCGGCGGGCGTTGTAGTCGCGCTGCGCCTCCTGCGCCACCGCGTATGCCGGACCGCTGAGCGGTAACGGCAATACCGCGTCAGCGTGCGCGAACGGCATGGCCCCGCCAAGCAAAAGCGGTACGACGCGTGACACCGTCTTCAAGACCGATGTCACGGACATGAGCGACGACATGGCCAACCTGAGCGGCGTGATCCCGTTGCGTCGCGTCGTCGCGCGAGGGACGCACCCGGTAACTTGCGCCGACGTTGGCGCGATCCGATCCGCCGCCCTCTTGGAGAATGTGCGTCGTCGCTCAGTCATTGCAGCAGCCGCTCGACGAGTTGATTGGAAACATAATGAGGTCCGTCGAACAGATAGACGCGATAGCCTTGATAGGCGAATAATTGCGGCTTCAGTTCCTCGGCCGTCGCCGCACGGAATAGCGGTGCCGGTGGGGCCGAGGGCGACGCCGTGCCAGCCGCCGAGGACGCACCGGCCGCGGTCACGGCCAATGCCGATGCCGATGCGGCGCCATGCGGGTCTACAGTGGGCGATGCAGGTAAAGGACGGAACGCTTCGGCAATGATCCGTACACGGCTCTCGCCAAAGTGACCGACAAGCGCATCGGCATATCCACGCGCGACGCGCGCCTCGCGAGCATAGACGCCTACCCCGTCCTGAAACAGCACGCCGATATCGTCGGGCAGCCAGGAGGCAAGCCAGCGCGCCAGTGCGGCGCCTCCGATATTCGATTGATCGTAGACGCTGATCCATAGAGGGCGGGGCAGCGACGCCAGCAATCCACGCATCGCCGAAACCTGCTTCCAGGTAGGGTCGACTTCAACCGGGAAATACCACCCGTCGATCGCCAACGGCATGCCGCCGTTACCGCGTTGCTGTTGCTGGATCAGCGCCGCCAGCTGGCGCGACTGCGCCGCCAGTGTCGACACTTCCGCTCGTGCACGCGGCTCGCTCGATAGGCCGGCCAGCCCCATCAACACGCGCCGCGCCCAGGGCATTGTCGCGATCCGTCGCCATTCGGGGAAACGCGGCGCGGCCTGCCATCCCTCGGGCACCGTATGACCTTCCGCGGGCACGAAGCAGACGCCGTCCACCGCGCTCCATTGCACCATCAGATCTGTCACGCCTAATGCATCCCATCGTCCGGCCGGATCGATATGCGCATTGTCGAGCTGCCAGACCACGCCCCGCGCCAAGCCAGGTCCCTGGCAGCCGCTCAGTATCGGTGTCGCGCTGGAGGCCGCGATGGCCGACGCTGCTGAAATCCCGAGAGGTGCGCCCGTGAATATTTTCCCCACCCCGCCGCGAGCCATCAGCCAGGCGAAGGCACCCCGACGGCCCATGGTACGCAATGCCGCACGGCGCGCCGGCTTCACACGGCCCCCGATGACGCGCCGGGAAGCGGCTCGCTCATGTCCGAGGGAGAGTGCGGCACCGCCCAGACTGGCGCCGGCTGCGCGGCGGTGACTTCTCGTGCCCGCGCCTGTGCCGCGATGGCCGCCTGCAACCCCTCCTGCGTGATGACACCCTGCGCCACCATGAAATCACCGATGCGCCCATGACGCTCCGGCTGATAGCGCGAGAGCACTTCGAAAAAGCGCTCGCGTGTCACGTAGCCGAACTCGATCATCAGATCGCCCAGCAGCGGCACGCGCGTCTGCTTGACGACTTCGTCCCGGTCACCACCACGCAACATTCGTACACCGGTATTGATCTCGCTTTCGCTGGCCACGTGCTGCACCACGTGATGTGTATCCTCATAGCCCATCGCCGTCGCGAGTTCCAGCATGACGTCATCCGGCAGCACGCTCGCGCTAAGGATGATCGTATGTCCCAAGGCATCCTCGCCATGAATCAGCACGCTGTGCAGCGTCGCCACGTCCAACGGCAGTCGGTCCTTGCTGGCCTCGACCTTGGCAAGATCGAAGTGGACGCGTTCGAGGTCACCCTGGAACGCAATGGCCTCGGCAAGCGTTTCCTCGTCGAGCCATCCGCGCGTCATCAAGACGCGGCCCAACGGTACCTGCCGCGCAAAGTCGTCTTTCAAGGCTTCTTCCAATTGCGCCGGCGCAATGGCCTGCCACGACACCAGCAATTCCCCCAGCCGCAGATGCCGGCCGGCGGCAAGCCCATCGGTTGAAGGGAAGTCGTGCATCGTCTTGTCCCAGACAAGGCGCTTACCGGTGAGCAAGTGATAGCCGAACAACCGCCACGCGCGTGTGACGGCGAGGAAGTTGACGAAGTTGCTCACCACGCTTCGCGGTATGGCGATCAGCGCCTGCTCCCACCCATAGAGGCGCGATACGAAATACGCGCGCTGCGTGACCCGCAGGATCACCATCACGGCATTGATGACAAGCACGACGCGCAACCACGCCGCCTCGATGACCGGCGACGGAATCGGCAGCCAGTCAAAGCCGATGCCGGCGAGAATGATCAACACTAGGTATTGCAAGGCGACCACATAGGCAAGAATGCCGATGAACGCCGTGACGATGCTCTTGCGGTCGCGAAACAGCAAATAGCGCTGCGTGAACGAGCCGGTCCAGCCGGTCTGCTGCCAGTTCTGCAGCCCGATCCCCATTACCCAACGCGCCTTTTGCCGATACGCGGCGCGCAGGTTGTCGGGGAAAAACTCGCGCACGCACAGCGGCATCGTCAGCGTGATCTCCTTTGACGGCAACAGCCCGAACAGGCGGGTGCGCATCGTGCGGAACTGCACCGGGAAACGCACAAAAATCGCGCTCATGCCCATGCGCCCCAGACGCGTGCCGACATCGTAATCTTCAGTGAGGCTGTCCGGATTGAAGGGCTGGCGATCCGTTGCATCAATCAAGGCCTGCATCGCGCGCCGCGAAAAACACGTGCCGGTGCCGGCAGACGGCACCGTGCCGGTGATGCTCTCCCGAACGACCAGATCCTTGCCGTGCCATTCGGCGAACTCGTCCATATACGTACCGGCAACCAGTTCGTACCAATTCCGCTCCAGTGACACGACCGGCAACTGGATCATGTCCTTGCGCGGCAGCAGGTAATTGAAAAACTTCAGTTCCAGCGGGTGCAAGACGTCTTCACTGTCATGCATGACCATGCCGGCGAACTGCGTTCCATGATGCTGCTCGTACCGCACCACCGCCTGCACCACCCAGTTCAGGCAATCGGCCTTGCAGGTCGGCCCGTCGTGCGGCACTTCCACATGCCGCAATTGCTTGTAGCGGCGGCGCATCCGCTCGACCTCGGCAATCGTCCTGGGATCGTTTCTATAGGTACCGACAAAAATCACGTAGTTGCGATATTCGAGCACGCGCACCGCATCCTCAATCATCGCACCGATCACATCGTGTTCGTGCCACGCGGGCACCATGATCGCGATCAGTTGCTCATCGCGCCCTCGCAGTTGCGCGATCGTCAGCGGACGATAGGTCCGCTTGATCGTCAGCGAACGATAGAGCTCCCTGATCCAGAACCAGGCATCGATGAACGCATCGTCGATGCTGGAAAACAGAATCAGGGTGGCGAGAACGGACGCGCAGTACTCAAGGACCTTGTAGTACTCCGCCACGTAATAGGCGCTATAGAGGGACATACGCGGGTCCGTCCAGTACGCGGCCCACCCTGCCGCTATCGAGACCTGTCATCGCTGCCCCCGCTTACGGCTTGCGGTCCGTGGGACGGGCCGACGCATTACCCGTGCTTCCCGACGCGGCATGCTTGTCCCGCGCGCCGTTGCCATTTCCATTGCCGTTGCCATTCCCGTTGCGCGGCTCGGCAACATCGTCGAACGCCAAGCCTCGATTGTGCGCCGCCAGCTCACGGCGCCGGCTGGCCCGACCACGTGCCACCGCCGCCACGAGCAAGACGATCAGGAACGCGATGAGCAAGGCCAGCGGGATGACCCAGCTCAAGCGCAGACGGGCCCATGCGGCGGCCTTGGCCAGCCCGCTGGCATTGATGCCATCCAGATTATTTGTGTCCAGCCCCTTCAGCAGGCCGGTATGATCAAAGATCGCGACATTGCCGGGACCGATATCTAGGTTATTGGCGATACGCACGTCTCCCGGACCGGCGTGACGATAAACAATCCCGTAGTAATCCCCAGCATGTTCAACATCGACCATCCCGACACCGGCATCCGCACCATCACGTCGACCCATCCCATTCGCGTCCCATATGACGCGGTTGTCCGGTGCGGTGATCTTCATCCGGTCGTTCGATAGCGCCAGCGGCGAGTCGGTCAGATCATCCATCGGCGCATCCACTGCCAGGAAGGTGCCGGAGAGGCGCGCCTTTTGACCCGCGGGTACGACGGTCAACGTGGCGTGGTGTGGCGAGACCATGGATACCGTTGCCAAGCGGCTCACGCGCGCGAGGCTGTCCGGTGCGCTATCGAGATAGGCCTGCGGGACGATCACGTCGACCCCATCGGCAAAGCGCGCTGCCATGCCGGTGAAGTCCGCGGTTGGCGTGGCGGTGCCCAGTTGCAGGTGGCTCGTCGGCAGGATGGCAACCGGCCCGCCCTCAGAGTTACGGCAGCCTGTGTTCGATTCGCGCTCGAAGTGCATGCGCAGTTGGCTACGCGCCCGCAAGGTGTATTGCGGGATGTCCACGCTCAGGCGTTGCTCGCGACCATCCATCGTCAACAGCTTCGCGCCAATCAGTGTGTCGTTCATGAAGACCGATGCGACCACCGGGGTGTTTTCACTATCCGGCGTGCCGGCAAGGTCGAGGACGACTTGCTTTGGCGCTCGCCCCTTCGAACTGACGGCCCCGAGATCGAACAACGCCGACCAATCGGTCACGCGTTGAACGCTTACCGCTTGAGGTTGCGCGCCGAGCGCCGCCAGTGAGATACGGTCGCTCCGACCGACGATGGGATTCACCGCGTCGTGCACGATCAGATTGTTCGATACATTGATCGGACGCCAGATCGATGAGAACGTATCCACCGCCTGACGGTCCGCCAGCACGATGATCGCCTGGCCCGCCACATGCGCGACCCGCGCCTGCCCCGGATCCAGCGGCGCCGTCAAACCGCCCAACGCCCGGCTACGCCAAGCGTCATAGGCCGCCGTCGCCTGCGCACCGGCCACGCCGACCTGCAAGCGCAGTGCATCGGATTCACGGTTGATCTGCGTACGCAACGCGTCGTCCATGACGACGAAGTCCGCGGGAAACGCCCGAGCAGAACCGACGACCATCAACGCCGCGGCTTCGGCGTCGTTTGCCAGCGTATGGTTGCCGCTTCCGTTCAAGGCCGCAAACGCCGGGATCGCACGCAACGCGGCCGGAACCGTCACGTTTGACAGATTAATGGTGTCCCCGGTCTTGGGAAACGCGTGGAACCGTGGTGCGTTGCCGTCCTGCTCCAGCAATGTGCCGATACGCCAGGCAGCGTCAAACGCACCCGACGATACGTGGCTCGCTCCCACGACGACCGACGGCTCACGCGGCAGCGCGCTCCATGCGCCACGGAGGTCGCGGATCGCGTTGGTGTCGTAGGTGTAGTTCAGGCGCGTGTTCGTATCCACGCGCAGGATGTTGCCGCGGAACGGCTGGTTCACGCAGCGGTCGACATCTAGGATCGTCCACCAGCGCACCCCTAAACGCAAAAAGCCACGATCACGCGCGGCACCGCTGACACCCAATGGCTGCCCGGCATCGCCATCCGACGCGGTGATCCCGCGAGACGATACCGGGGAACCATCCAACGACAGCACCAACGTGGTCCGGCCACCGTCGCCACGCAGATAGCTGCCGTCGAACTGCAACGTCGGCTTGCCCAATGGCACGCCTTCAGGTACGGGGAAATAGTATTCGCGCACGCTGCTAGTGGTGTCCAGCGGGTCCGTGTCCGGCACGCCGAGTTGCCGCAGTGCGATGGAGCGACTGACGAGGGATTGACCGACCCCGGCGAAGGCATCGGCCACACTGCCATTGCCACCGACCGGCGGGCTTGGCCGCATGTCGGCCGCCGCTACCGCCGACAACGGCGATGGCGCGCCTGATGGATTGCTCGCCGAGCCGATCGTCGACGCCGGGAGCGCGGTCGGTGCCGACGCACTTCGTGCCTGTACCGACGTCCTGTTCCCTTCATGTGCATGGCTTGGCGCGGCCATGACCACACCCTCCGCGCAAAGCGCCGATACCAATGTCACGCCAATCGCGTTTCTGAAGACCGAACGTGCTTGCGAAGACAGGAAAACGGCTTTCAAGGAGACTCCTTCATTGGCAAAGGGTTAGGCAACGAGGCTAACGCCCACTATCAGCGTGGCTCTGGATCATGCCGACACTTGCCACATCTCAAAAAACGCGAGGGCGGCACGGGCGATTTGATCCGGCACGGCGCAACGGACGTTGCCATACGACGGAAGGCGAACCGCTCGTCGTGACCGGCATGCAATTCTTGAGGACCATGCTTACGCGATAGCGCGAAACAGCGGCGCGACGTTGCTATGCGCCGTCATTGGCATCGGGACGAACTCCCGCACATCACGTCCGGCCAGCACCGCGGCGATCCGTTCACAGGCGTGACCATCCCCGTACGGGTTGATGCCGAATGATGCGCTCGTCGCATCAGGGTCCGCCATCGCCATGCGTTCCAGGCAGGACAGCACGCCGTTGCGAATGGCCTTGCGGTTCGTGCCTACTAGCCGCACGATGCCGGCATCAACGGCCTCCGGACGTTCGGTCACGTCGCGCATCACCAGTACCGGCTTGCCCAACGACGGCGCCTCTTCCTGGATGCCGCCGGAATCCGTCAGGATCAGCGCGGCGCGCTGCATCAATCGTACGAAGGCTAGATAGTCGAGCGGTGCGATCAGATGCACATTCGGTGCATCCGAAAGCATGGCCCGCACAGGCTCCTGCACATTCGGATTCAGATGCACCGGGTAGACGATTTGAATACGCCGGGTCTGCGCAAGATCATGCAGCGCACCGCAAATCTGGTCGAACCCGTCGCCGAAGTTTTCACGGCGATGGCCGGTGACCAATACAACCGGCAGTGACGGATCAAGCGCCGGGAGCGCGGCGTCGAGACGCGCGCGCAGTGCGGTATCGGATTCCAACTTTTTTCCGGTCATCCGCAACGCGTCGATTACCGTATTGCCTGTCACGACGATCCGGCCATTCAGGGACTCCGCCTCCAACTTGTCCCGAGCAGAGGGCGTAGGTGCGAACATCAGGTCGCTGATCACATCCACGACGCGCCGATTCATCTCCTCCGGCCACGGCGAGGCGAGATTACCGGTACGTAGTCCAGCTTCCACGTGCGCCACGGGAATCTGTCTGTGAAAAGCCGCCATTGCGGCTGTCGTGGCGGTGGTGGTATCCCCATGCACCAATACACGATCCGGACGGTATCGGACCATTACATCGTCCAATGCCGCTAACATCGTGCCTGCCAGTGCGTTCAAGGACTGATCCGTCGTCATGACGGAGAGATCGATGGTCGGCTTTATCTCAAAAATAGACAGCACTTGGTCCAGCATCGCGCGATGCTGGCCGGTGACACACACGATGGACTCGATGTCCGGCTCTTGCCTGAGGCGATGGACGAGCGGCGCCATTTTGATGGCCTCCGGTCGCGTCCCGAAGACCGACAGGATACGGGTAGTCATGCGGGCTTCCCTGATTCTTGGAATCTTTGGAGGATGCGGATCGCGCGTTAAAAACGTCCTTTGGCCAATCCACTCCGAACGTCTGTGTACATCATAGGCACGGCACCCGAAAAACATCCCGCCCCTACTTACGGCGTTGCCATCGATAAATGCAATAGGAATTTGATTTGAAAGACAAATGCGGCGGAGCAACCGATTTGTTATGAAATGTATCCAACGCACGCACGACACGTGGTGTCATTTGTTTTGCCCGATCTTTCGGCACATTCCCTTATTTCATGTGCCATGGCAAATCAACACAACTGCCTCAGCAGCCGTGTTCCCCGACAAAAGGCACTGGCTGTCGAAGGGGAAGATATTTTCCGCATCGCGCATTGCGCGCCGATCCGGTGCCAGGACCGCGCAATGGATACTGTCGGGCCCTTTTGCCAGGTCTGTCAAAAAGCCCCGACGTCGATCCGGGATCACGAAACGGCGCCTGCCTCCGTATCCGCGGTTTCCGCAGAACCCGCGCTGAGCAACCCGAAGTGCGATTCAAGATCCAGCTCGGCTTGACGCAAGACAGTCAAGGCTGCCTTGGCCGCCGCATCGGGGTCCTTCGCCTCGATGGCGATGCAGAGGTCCTGATGCATGGGCAGTGAGCGGGCAGCCGCACCAGGTACCTTCATGCCGATATCGAAACTCGCCTGGAGAATGGCCGACATGGCGTTCTGCATCTGCTGGACAAACTGATTGCCGCACGCTTTCAGCACGACCCCATGGAAGGCGACATCAGCAGGCACATAGTTGTCGACATCGCTTTCCACCGCGCGCGCCATCGCGTCGTAGGCAACACGCAAGGCGATACGATCCGCGTCCGTTGCACGGATGGCGGCCATTCGGGCGGCGGCCGGCTCGATCAGACGACGCAGTTCGAGCAGGTCCGCAACCAACGCGGCATCGATCGCGCCGGTTGCCGCACGCCAGCGCATGACGTCCGGATCGAACAATTGCCACTCGGAACGAGGCAGCACCAGGGTGCCCGACTTGCGGCGCACCACCAGCATGCCTTTCGCTGTCAGGGCCTTGACAGCCTCGCGGATGGTGATGCGGCTGACGTCGTATTGCTGCGCCAAAAGCGGTTCCGACGGCAACAAGCTCCCGGGGGGCATATCCCCGGAACAAATGCGTTCACCAAGACGCCTGATTACCTGACGATGTAAGGTCTCCATCCTGCCCCCGCTTCTCATTTCACGGAAGCGGATATGTCCGCTTCTGCCAATACAGCCGGGCTTATCCGCTCCTCGACCAATGACACGAGTGTACCCGAAGGCTTTCGTTTAAAAGGCGTCGCTACGTATTGGCCAGTTGTTTAAAACGCGAATAAGCAACACCCCCGGTTGCAAGCCACCGCGCGTTTACGCCGCCTATTTGGCATTTGAGAAAGCACCTAAAAAACCCAGCGTAGAATCTCCTTTTTTACCTGCTCATATCGTGGCAGCGCGATCACGCCAAGCAACGGCGCCACGCGCCTACCTCCAGGAGTATTCTCATTGACCGGCCTAGCCGCCCCCTCCGCCGTACTACTCTCGTTGTCCCTCTGTTTATCGATCGCCGCAATGGTCTGGCCGCATATGACGTTTGCGCAGGACCACCGCACCGCATCGCGCGCGCATCCTCGCCCGGCAAAGCCGCGCGTGGTCGCGCCTGAAAACGCGCGTCGGTCGACGCGCGAAACCCATTCGGGCAGCGCACGGCACGGCGTCAAACGATTGATCTCGAGGCCAACGACGAAAGTCAAGCGTCCGCCGCGACCGCATCACCATCAGTCTCCCAAAGCACGCCCTTCCCGCGCCGCACGCGCAACGTCTCCACAATCGCGTGCGGCAACGGCACGATCGGCTCGTACGCGCGCATCCACGAAACATAAAACGGCGCAGCACGGCCGCGCGCGCCAGCATGCGGCGCATCGCCGGCATTCGCCCGACACCGCGGCGCCGCAGGTCTCGAAATCCGCGGCGGCCGCCGCGGCCCTGCTCGGCGCGACCGCGGAAGCACGCGGCCGGGTTCAAATGACCGCGGCCGATCACCGCTCCGGCGCCGGTCCGGCGCTGCTGTCACGTTGCGGCTATACCCCACACGCACGCCATCGGCTGCAAACTGCATCCATCTATGTGCGTGACGTGCGGTCCGGGAAGGTGCTGCTGGAGAAGAACGCGACGCGCGTGCGGCCCATCGCGTCGCTATCAAAGATGATGACGGCGGTGGTGGCGCGTGATGCGCAACGGCCGCTGTCGAGCAAACTGACCGTGACCAATGCCGACCTGGACGACATCAAGCACACGCATTCGCGCCTAAAAGTGGGATCGACTTTGTCACGCAACGATATGTTCCATATTGCGTTGATGTCCTCGGAGAACCGGGCGGCCGCCGCGTTGAGCCGCGACTATCCGGGTGGACGCCCCGCCTTCATGCAGGCAATGAATGCGAAGGCCCGCGCACTCGGCATGCGCCATACGCATTTCGACAATCCCACCGGCCTGTCGCCGCGTAATATCTCTACCGCGGTCGATCTCGCCAAGCTGGTCGACCATGCCATGGAGGATCCGTTGCTGCGGCGCTTCAGCACCGACAAGTGGAGCATCGTTCATCCAGGACACGGCGAGCTTGTGTATGTGAACTCCAATCGACTGGTTCGTTTGAATCATTGGCCCGTGGCGTTGCAAAAGACCGGCTTCATCAACGAAGCGGGCCATTCGATGATGATGCGACTGGACGTGGACGGCCGACCGATCACAATGGTGCTGCTCGGCGCACCAACGCCGCAAGGCGATGTGAACGACGCCATCATGATCCGCCGCTGGCTGACCTGTTCACTGAAATGACGCGCGACACGCTCCCGTACGTGGCGGGCACAATGACAAGATCGATGAATGAAAGGATTCCATGCGCTATCTGACGACCACCGGAACTGCGACACATCGGCGTACAAGACCGGCGAGGCGCCATGCCCCCTTCAGGACGTATGCAGCGGCCGTGACTGCGGCGGCCGCGATATTGACGTCGTCCGCGCACGCCGACGAGGCCGCGCCACGGCTACGCGTTATCGTGCCGACTGCTTTCGCCTACTCGGTGCACGATATCGTCCGCTCATTCACCGCGCGTACCGGCATACCGGTTGCCGTACACGTCGCCACTGCCGGGAATATCCCCGCCAATGTGCGCGACAATGCGCATGACGCTCCGAAAAGCGACGGCGTGAAACAGATGGTTGCCAATACGGGCGCTGCCGCGAGTAGCGCTGAGGTTACCGCGCAGGCAGCAAGCGCGGGCAAGGCGCGGCACAATGGGAGCGTACGCAAAGGCGCGCCCACGCCCTATGACGTTGTCATTGCCTCCGCTGCCGACACGACACAGATGACAGGGCAAGGCTTGCTCGCGGCGGACAGTCGCACGATGCTACCCAAGATCGGCATCGGCATGGCCGTGCCAAAAGGACATGCCATTCCCGACATCCACGACGTCAATGCACTGCGCGACGCACTGCTGTCTGCCCATACGGTTGTTTTCGAAGATCCGGCGATGGGCGGTCCCAGCGGCGCGAATGTGGTCAAGTTGTTCGACCGGCTCGGCATTGCGGACCAGATGAAATCGCGATCAAGGATGATTCCGCCTGACGATATCAGACATGCTTTAACCCATTCCGGCGCGGACCTGGCAATAGAAGAAGCACGCTTGCTGCGTGACGCGCCCGATATGCAATATGTCGGTGATCTGCCCGGAACCGTGCAATATTTCACTCGGTACGCGGCGGCGGTCACCACCCGATCGCCCCACAAGACGGAAGCACGCGCGCTGTTGTCGTTCATTGCCTCCGGGTTGTCGCCACACGTTCAAGTCGATCCTTGACTGACGGGCGGCGTCGAACACGCGCACATCACGGTGCCAGGCCACGGCGCCACGGTCCTTACCGCCAATATTTCTCCGTCGGTCATCGCACAAATCGCTATTCTTTTTAAGATACAACGGTTTGACGCGTCCGCGTCCCGCCTCTCAGGCATCGAACTTGCTCCCTGTCATCCTTGAAAGCCGTCAGCGAACGGCGACACGGCCCGATGTTGTCTTCGGGCCTGATATGAGGGCTCCCACGAGGTACCCCTCTCTCCGCTCTACTTCATTCCAGGACGACTATGTCGAACGACATCACTCGCCGACACCACGCCGGCACCGCTGTCTCTCGCACCCCGCTCGGACCGCATGCGGAATCACGACAAGGTGGTGCCAACACGCACAGGCACGCGCCATTGTCGGACGCGCCTCCTGAGGCGAGCGGCGACGACCATCAACCTACATTGACGCGTCGCTCGTTCATGACATGGGTCAGCGCCAGCGGCGTGGCCGTCTCTCATCTGGCGCACGCCGATACCATGCACGCCGATGCACCGCTGCCATCCGAACCTGACATCGCCACGCACACGCAAGCCGAGGCCCCGGTAGGCGACAATGCCGTTCCCGTGCGCTTCACGCTGAACGGCAAGGACACGGCGCTCAAGCTGGACCCGCGCACGACGCTGCTCGATTGCGTGCGCGAATCGCTATCGCTGACCGGCACCAAGAAAGGCTGCGACCACGGCCAATGCGGCGCATGCACGATCCATGTCAATGGTCGACGCGTTAACGCCTGCCTCAGTCTTGCCGTCGCGCATGACGGCGACACGATTACGACAATCGAAGGCCTTGGCGAGCCGGGGCGCCTGCATCCGATGCAGCAGGCGTTCCTGGATCACGATGGTTACCAGTGCGGCTATTGCACCTCCGGACAGATCATGTCCGGCGCGGCCCTGCTAAACGAGCCATGCGGTGCCAGTGACGGTGCGGTGCGCGAAGCGATGAGCGGCAATCTGTGCCGCTGCGGGGCCTACAAGAACATCGTATCGGCCGTGCAATCCGTACGCATCATGCGCAAGGCCTGAACGGCAGACGGCCTCACCGGCTGCGCGTCTCGTCGTCACGCAACGCCGCGCCGCCAGGAAGGCGGGGCTCCGCTCCGCACCATGTCATCTATCCAGGAGTGCCAGAATGCGCACCTTTTCCTTCAACCGCCCCGCGGACGCCACGGCCGCCATCCATGCAGCCGCCCGGTCCGCCACCGCGCAGCAAGGCGCAACCGTCCGTTTTCTTGCAGGCGGAACCACGCTGATCGACCTGATGAAGCTCGACGTCGAGCAACCGCATGAACTGGTCGACCTGAATCGCCTGGGCAGCTCCGACCCGCGCTTCAACCAAGTGACGCAGCGCACCGACGGCGCCTTGGTCATCGGCGCAATGGTTCGCAATGCGGAGCTCGCCCATCATCCGATCGTTCAGCGCAGCTATCCGGTGTTGTCACAGGCGCTGCTGTCCGGCGCGTCGGCGCAATTACGCAATATGGCCAGCACCGGCGGCAATCTGCTGCAACGCACCCGATGCATGTATTTTCGAGATACGGCAATGCCGTGCAATAAGCGGGTACCCGGCAGCGGCTGTGCCGCGCGCAACGGCGCAAATCGGATGATGGCAATCCTTGGCACCAGTGCGCAATGCATCGCGAGCAACCCCTCGGACATGAACGTTGCGTTGGTGGCGTTGGGTGCGACGGTCGTGATCCGGGGGCCGCAACGTGAACGCGAGGTGCCGATGGATCAATTCCATCTTCTGCCTGGGGATACACCGTCGCAGGAGACGGTGCTGCAACCCGGGGAGTTGGTGACGGCGGTGGTACTGCCGCCGCCGTTGACAGGTACGAAATCGATTTACCTGAAGCTGCGTGATCGCGCGTCCTATGAGTTCGCCTTGGCGTCCACTGCCGCGATCGTGGCATTGGATGGGGATCGGATCCGCTTCGCCCGCGTGGCAATGGGCGGTGTGGGCACAAAACCCTGGCATGCGGTGGAAGCGGAGCGGGTGCTGAACAATGCGCCGGTAAGCGACGCAACATTCGCCGCGGCCGCCGATGCCGTGCTGGTGCATGCACAGCCGCAATCGCAGAACGGTTTCAAAGTCGAGATGGCGCGTCGCTGCTTGATACACGCGCTGAACATCGCCAGCGGCCGCGTTGCCGGCGCAGCCAGCGTATGAACCGAGAAAGGAGCGACACAGTGAGAGATTCCTATCGCGACATGACAATGGCCGTGGGCAGCGCGATCACGCGCGTGGACGGCCCCTTGAAGTGTACAGGCCGTGCGCACTACACATCCGACCGCCGCCTTGAAGGCATGTTGATTGCCGTGCCGGTGAGCGCCACGATTGCCAAGGGCGAATTGACCGGGCTGGATACGCGCGCGGCAGCGGCCATGCCCGGCGTGCGCGCGATCCTGACGCACGAGAACATCGGGGGCTTTCATCGCGTCGACAAGAAGACCGGTGTCAAGATCGATGAAACGCGACCGCCGCTCGATGACACAACCATCCGCTACTACGGTCAATACATCGCGTTGGTGGTGGCCGATACATTCGAAGAAGCCAGCGCCGCCGCGTCGGCCGTGCATGCCACGTACCAAACGGCAGGCCAGCCGAACGTCGCCATGCGGATGACTCCCGACGAGCAGCCGAAGGTCGGTAGCGAACGCGGCGATGTAGACGGCGCGTTCGACCGCGCCGACGTGAAGATCGACTACACCTATACCACGCCGATCGAAACGCATAACCCGATCGAACTGCATGCCAGCGTGGCGGTCTTCGATGGCAGCCATTACACGCTGTATGAGTCGACGCAGGCGATTGTCAATCATCAGGGCGTGATGGCGCAGATTCTTGGTGTGCCGAAAGATCATATCCGCATCATCACCGAGTACCTGGGCGGTGGTTTCGGCGGCAAGCTATGGCCATGGACGCATACGATCCTTGCCGCTGGTGCCGCACGCCAGTTGCGCCGCCCGATCAAGCTCGTTGTCAGTCGCAAGATGATGTTCGAAACGGTGGGGCATCGGCCGAACACCCAGCAGCGGATGCGGCTCAGCGCAACGCAGGATGGGCGTTTGACATCATTGCAGCAGGACTATATCTGCCATGCTCCGGCGCTCGACAAGCGTACCGAGAACTGCGGTGAAGCCACGCCGTATCTCTATTCCACGCCGAACCTGCGCGTGACCGGCGCCACCGCCCGGCGCGATATCGCGCCCGATACGTCGATGCGGGGGCCGGGTGCGGTGCCCGGCCTGTTCGCCGTCGAGTCGGCAATGGATGAACTCGCGCTGGCGCTGAACATGGACCCGGTTGCGTTGCGGCTTAAGAATGAGCCCACCCACGATGAAAGCCTCGGCGTGCCATTCTCGTCGCGACATCTGGTGGAATGCCTGCAACGCGGCGCGGATAAGTTTGGCTGGGAGAAGCGCGATCCGGCCATCGGATCGATGCGCGGGTCGGCCGCGCCCAACCCGATCACGGGCGTGGCAGGTGACGAGATCCTAGGCTGGGGTGTGGCGTCGTGCTCATGGATGGCGATGCGCGTGCCGGCGCAGGCGGCAGTCGCCTTCCGTGCCGACGGCACATTGCGCGTGTCCAGCGGTACGCAGGACATCGGCACCGGTACCTACACGGTGCTCGCACAGATGGCCGCGCAGCAGGCGGGGGTTCCGCTATCCCACGTAGTGGTGGCCATCGGTGATACGCAGTTGCCATCAGGTCCGTTATCGGGTGGATCGATGGCAACCGCATCGCTGGTGCCAGCGGTCTCGCTGGCGGCACGCGACGCGGTGCGACAGTTGCTGCAGGTAGCGGGCAAGGCCGCCGGGACACCGTTTGCCGGCAAGACGCCCGCCGATCTGGGCTTCGGCGAGGGGCGCGTGCATCTGCGCGGGCAACCGGCCGCGGCGGGCATGCCCTTCGCGCAGGTGCTGCGCGCGGCACAATTGGATGGCGTGCGAGGCGAAGGCAAATCGGGCGCCAGTGCCAGCGACCCCGGCGCGAAACAGGTATCCATCCGTTCTTACGGGGCGCACTTCGTGGAAGTGGGCTGGCAACCGGAAATCGCGCGACTCCGCGTGCGGCGCGTGGTCACCGTGATCGATGGTGGCAAGGTCATCAATCCCAAGACGGGTGCGAACCAGATCGAAGGCGCGATCATGATGGGCGTGGGCATGGCGATGTTCGAGCGTACCGAATACGACGAACGCAGTGGCGCGCCGATCAACAGCAATCTTGCCGACTACATCGTCGCCAGTAATGCCGATACGCCAGATATCGATGTGACCTTTCTCGATTATCCGGATACCGCGCTGAACGAACTCGGCGCGCGCGGTATCGGGGAGATCGGTCTTGCCGGCTTTGCCGCGGCGGTGACCGCAGCCGTGCATCACGCCACCGGCGTACGCGTGCGGGATTTGCCCGTGCATGTTGAAACACTGCTGGGGTCGACCGTGACCGCTTAGCATGGCGGCAAGGCAAGCGTATGAACAGCGGCTTGTGCAGCGGCGCAGGCCGTGGTGCTTTTGGGGATGGCATTCTGGCTCTGGCGGTAGGCGGGAATGTTGTTGGCCCGTGCGGAGGCATGCGGTTCCAGGGCGATGGTAGGCTCGCTGGAGCCGCGCCACCCTTTTTGCCGTTACGTGTTACCTTGCGGCTATCGTCGGCACCTGCCGGGCGCCGCCCTCTTCCGCATCGATATCATCCGTGTCCTCCTCCCCAACGCACGCCGCTTCTTCCGATTTCGCAGCCACGGGCGACGATACGCCGCCGATGCACGTCAGCACGTCGTCTATCGCAAAAGCGATTACAGACGCGCAAGCGCACGCACAGGCAGGTCGCCTCGACGAAGCGCGGCGTCTATTGCGCGATGTCATTATGCAATCGCCGGAACACGTCGACGCGTTATCCGGCCTGGCGTATCTCACAATGCGTCGCGGGCACGACATCGACGCCTTCACCGAAGCGGCAAGATGGTTCGACCGGGCGCTTGCGGCGCAATCAGCGCGGCCAGGTATTTCGGGAACGCAGGAGCGCATCGGGCTGCTGCGAGACGCGGCGTTGACGCACCAGCATGCGGGGAATCTGATCCAAAGCCGCACCTTGCTGGTCGAACTGCTCACCCTCGCGCCCACGCCGGAAAACCTGCTCGCCCTGGCGATGGGCCATATTGCACTACAAGAGCTGGACGCCGCGCAATCATTGCTTGAACGCGCGATTCGCGCGCAGCCGAACGCCTGGGAGTTGCATTACAACAAGGGAAGGTTGCTCGGCATGCGCGGCCGTTATGACGATGAAATAGCCGCTTATCGCCACGCACTGCGACTCGCACCGAACGCGGTACCGGTACATGTGAACCTAGGCGTTGCCCTGCGGGATCTCCATCGTTTCGATGATGCAATGCAGGCATTCAAGCGCGCCGCGCAACTGGACCCATCGAGTGCGGCAGCACGCACCAATCGGGCGCAGACCAACCTGATGCGTGGCGAATTCGAACACGGCTGGCGTGAATATGAATGGCGTTGGCGCGAAGGACCGCCAACGCGGCCCGCATTTGCCGATGATCGTAATCAATGGGATGGCAAAGCGGCTTTGGCAGGCAAGACAATCCTGCTGTTCGCGGAACAGGGTTTTGGCGACACGATGCAGTTCGCCCGGCTGGCCCTGGATGTTGCCCACCGGAAACCCGCCCGGATCGTGATGCGCGTGCAAGCCGCACTGGCATCGCTTTTCCTGCAATCCCCTCGATTCGCCGATGCGGGGATCGAAATTCTGTCCGATGACGCACCGGTGCCCCTCTTCGATGTCCAGGCCGCGTTGATGAGTCTGCCGCATCTGCTGAACCTGCGCGTGCAGACCATTCCGGCGCCGATACCGTATCTGTCGGTGCCGGCAGCGTCGGCAGCGGGCCTGTCCACCAAGATCACCGCGCCCACGACGACGCACCGCAAGCGTATCGGTCTGGTCTGGCGCGGTAATCCGCACCACGTCAACGACGCCAATCGATCGACGACGCTAGCACAGTGGGAAGCGATGCTGCGGGCCACACATACGGGTATCGAATGGACTGCCTTGCATGATCGCGTTCCTGATGTTGAGCAGCCGTTGCTACAACGGCTTCATGAAGCAGACGTTCTACGCGATGTCCGCCCTGCATTGACGTCGTTTGCGGACACGGCGCGAGAAATCGCGGAGCTCGATCTGGTGATCAGCGTGGACAGTGCCGTGGCCCATCTTGCCGGCGCCATGGGAAAGCCGGTATGGGTTGTCCTGCCGTTCACACCGGACTATCGCTGGCTACTGGATCGTGCCGATACACCCTGGTATCCACAAGCGCGCCTCTTCCGGCAGACGCATCGCGGCGAATGGGCGCCAGTCTTCGAAGAGATAGAACGCGCCCTTGCAAGCTAGCGGCCTGAGTACGTCGCCATGCCTTTTTGGCACATGCCCTGACCTCTCGCCCGCCATCGATAATTGCCGCGGCTAAAAATGCACGCTATCCGGCAGCGGTGGTGAAACCGTGGCATCGGTAGCCGACGGACAACGGCAGTTTGCCAAGCCGATCTGGGCAAGAGTCCAAGGAGTGAATTGCATTCCGAGGACCAGATCTTCGCCCCAATGCTGGCAGTTCGCTTTGTTACATCCAGCCAATGCTGGTACGCCACGAATTATCTTAATACGTGTCCCATATCGTAAATACCTATCGGTATCACCTCTGTCGACACGTCTGTCAACATCGAAATTCTTACAAATACTTTGGTACAATCATCTCGAAAATCAGCACTTCTTAGAAGTATTTCTTACTTCAAACGGGATTTTCCGACAGTCAATCCCGTAAATCTTGCAGGATGTCGATCCATTCGGTGATGCAGCATGAACCTATCTGAGATAATTAGTGCGATTCAGTCGTCGTCACTGACGCAAATCAACAGTCCTATCAAGCTCCGTTGGGGTAGCCAGAATAAAGCCCTCGGACAGGCCCTGTTGCCTCAGCGGATTGATATTCGGGAAGGGATGTTTACGGGTATCGAGGGGCACATCACCTGCCTGGCCACGCGATCCGACCTGCCCCTGAATTCCTTCATCGGCATGCCTATTTCGGTGCAGCTCGTGACGGATCTCGGGAATCTGCATTCCATTAATGCGATCGTGACGGATGTCCGCTCGGGCGAGTCCGATGGATCGTTGGCCAGCTACCAGATCACGGTTCGCGATGCCCTGTCCATCATGGACGGCCGAGTCAATACCCGGGTATTTCGCGCCAAGAGCGTTCCGGAAATCCTGGGGGTGCTGTTTAGCGAGTGGCGCTCGCGCAGCACGACCATCGCGTCGGCGTTCGACTTCGACCTATCGGGCCTGAGCTCCGACAACCACCCAAAACGAGAGTGCACGCAGCAGCTTAACGAGTCCGACAGGCATTTCGTCGAGCGCTTGTGTCGGCGTGAGGGGATCAGTTGGTACATCGCCGCTGGAGCGCGCGATCAAGGCACGGCAAACGCATCAACAGGCAGTTCTCCAGTACACACGCTGGTGCTGTTTGATTCGAACGCAACGCTGAAACAAGGGAGCGTCGCGGAAGTGCGTTATCACCGCAACGCGGCAACGGAAGAGCGAGACGCGATCACGCAATTCTCGCTGTCTCAAAAATTGATCCCCGCGGCCGTGGACAACGGCTCGTGGTGCGGTAAGGATGTCCGCATGTCGCGCGTTGAGCGCCCAACGACTATCGATCAGGGTACGACCGGAAATGACCTGGCTAAATTGCTCACCAATAGACTGTGGGATGCCCCCCACGCCGGGGACAGCAATGCGCATTTGACTCGTATGACCGACGCACGCATTGCCGCTCTCGAATTCGAGTCCATGCTCGCATCGGGTACTAGTAGCGTGCGAGACCTGACTGTTGGCACCTGGTTCAAGATGGTCGGACATCCCGATCTGACATCGCTGGATGCCAAGAAGAAGCTGTTCGTGGTCGTCTCCGTGCACCACAAGGGCGAGAATAATCTGCCGAAGGAACTGAACGAAAAGGCCCAGGCGTTGTTCAAGGCAACCGGCTGGGCATCCCCGTTGGGAGGTGACTCAGGGGCGAAATCCTCCACCCGTGTCAGTTCCACACAGTCCGTTGAAACGAGATATGAAAATCATTTCACGGCAGTGCAACTCGACGTTCCAATTCGGCCCAGCTTCATACCCGAGGTGCACCTGCCACGGGTCTACCCACTTACTGCCATCGTTGTCGGCCCTGAAGGGGAGGAAGTGCATACAGATGCGCTAGGAAGAATCAAGGTACAACTTCAAGGACTGGATTCGGCAGACCACGAGCACGCCAGCGGCGCCGGTACCAGTGGCACCGACATCGACAGCGCCTGGGTGCGTGCTAGCGGGGCGTTGGCGGGGGATCGCTTTGGGAATACACCGCTTTATCGGGTTGGCACGGAGGTAGTCATCGATTTCCTGAACGGTGATCCGGATAAAATGTTTATTGCTGGTGTCATGGCGAACGGCAGAAACGCACCTGCCGCGTTTAGTCATGTTGGATCGCTGCCCGGCAATCGGTATGTTTCCGGGACGAAGACCAAGGAAATCAGTGGGCAACGATATAACCAATTGCGGTTTGACGATACGCCCGAGCAGATCAGCACGCAGTTGGCCAGCGAGCACGCCCATACGCAGTTGAATATGGGTTACTTGACGCACCCTCGGACCGACGGTGCGGGAACAAGCCGAGGGGAAGGAGCAGAGCTTAGAACCGACGCCGTCGCAGCTGTTCGAGCGGCACAGGGTATTCTCCTCACGACATATGCGCGCACGCAGGCAACCGGAGGGCAGCTTGATCGTAACGAATTGCTCACACTCCTCAACGAATGCTCAGAGCTATTCAAATCCCTAGGCGAATACGCAGGCCAGCACAGCAGTCAGGCGCTCGACTCGAACGGCCAGGAGGCGGTAGCGTCCGCGTTCCGCAACTGGTCCTCTGGTACGGAGGCCTCTGTTGGCGGAGATTCGCAGGCGTTGATAGCGATCGGCGCGCAGGCGGGATCGCTGAACCTCACGCCCAAAACGCATCTCACCTATGCAGGTGAGAACATCGACCAGGTTGCACAGCAACACCTGCAACTCGCAAGTGGGCAGAAACTCGCCGTTCACGCAGGCAAAGGACTTGAATTGTTTGCGGTAGCGGACGGCATCACTGCGATCGCGAATCAAGGTGACATGACGCTGCAGGCACAAGCAGGCGATGCTTTGGTTCAGGCCGATAAGGATCTGCACTTACAGGCCACGAAGGATGTCTATATCTACGGCAACAAGATTCACTTGGTCGCCGCAGACGGTAGCTATCATACGATCGGCGGTGGTCACGAACTTGGCTCGGACGGTCGACTAAACGTTAAGACCGCCGGTCATTCGTTCAACGGGCCGTCTACTGAACCGTCTTCTCCTGCGAACTTCGGTAAGAGCGGCACACAACAGCGGTATCAGCTACATTTCCCCGGCCACACTGACGACATGCCAATGTTTGCAGCGAACCAAGCATACAAAATAACAATGAGTGACGGGCGCGTGGTGCAAGGGACGTCAGACGCTTTAGGGATGACTGATTTGCTAAAGGACGACGTGATGCGAATTGCGAAGATTGACATTCTCAAAACTGAACTTTGAGACGCTGAGAGGACACGCTGGCATGACGACAGCTCAACATGTAGTCGCGCACGGCAGCGCGGTTACCAATCCAAAGTACAAAAACAAACCTCGCCGAATTGAGGTGCCTGCGGATCGACCAGGCATTGTGATCTTCTTACATGGCGTAAACGATCCCGGAGCGACCTATCAAAAGGTCGAGAGTGGCATCTGTGAAGGATTGAACTGGCGCTTGGATCGCAAAGACTTGCAGGCAGCCAACTATGGCGCGGCATGGAAAGATGCGCAAAAGACGCTGGATAACGCGAAGAAAAATGGCACGAAGGTACCGGATTCCGTCAAGACCGTACTCTATGACCCTGATACTTACTTATACAAGCGTCTTGAGGGGACGATGACCCACAGCGTGTTTATCCCGTTTTATTGGGGCTACCGTGCCGCGGACGGCGAAGTAGCGAAGAACGAGGATGGGCACCCCGTTAAGCTACGAACCCAGCATCAGGACGCCCGAGGCAACCGGCTCGACGCACACTTCGCGAAGGAAGGTGGCTACTTCGCTAACGCGACCAATAATATCCCAGACATGTACGGCGAGGGATTCAGCGTTACCGGAATGGCACGGGTGGCCCGTGAGGGAGCCGATAACTATACCTACATAGGAGACGGCCCGGTACGGCTTTATTTCGTACTGGCTGCGCACCGGCTTGCCGCACTAATTCGTGAAATTCGTTCCGCGAACCCAGCTCAGGGAACAAACGACGACACGATCACGGTGATTGGCCATAGTCAAGGCACTATCATAACGATGCTAGCGCAGGCAATCCTCGCCAATGAAAGCTGCCGTCCAGCAGACGCGATAGTGATGGTTGATAGCCCGTACGCGGTCTGGGAAGCTGACCACGAGCAACAGACCTCGCAAGCGAAGTTGAAAACGCTTGGCAATATTGTCGAGGCCGTATCGAGCGCCAAGCATACGACACCTCCGATGACTGAGCTTTGTTATAAAGCAAACCCCAAGCATCTTGGACGCACTGGCCCCAAATGGTCTCCAACGAAAGGAGCTCGACCGATGGGCCAGGGCGGCACAGACGTGGAATTCGCCGAGAGAGACAACCGTGGTCGGATTCATATGTACTTCTGTACCGACGACCAAGTAGTCGCGCTCGACAACATCAGGGGAATTGGCACTTACGGGCTTCCCAATACGGTCACCGCCAGCGCGCTAGGTTCCGGATCCTGGGGAAAGTCGGTAGAAGTCCCGGCAATGGACGCGTTTCGACGTAATCAGAAACGCTACGCGTTCTATCAACGCTGGTGGACCAAATTGAGACGCGACGGCAAGATCCCGCAGGTCGGTCTGCCTCCGCAGACTATTACGATCCGCACGAAAGACGAGCCCCGCTACCCAGGCAGTGGCATCGTAGCCGCAGCGAGCCAGCACCCGTACCGCAAGCTCACTTCAAGTGCCCCTCGCGACGGCAGCAACGATCGCTGGATCAATGGGGAGGAAATTAATCCTCATTATTCGCCAAACCTATTCGGTAGCGAAACGCAAGACAGCAAAGGCAATCCCAGCGGCAAGATCCCGGTCGATGCGGTTGGCGTTGATGTCGCGCTGGGCAATACTAAAGCTAATTTCAACTCGGTGTCCGTCACGGATATTCCTGACTCTGTGAAAACGCAGGCCGAAAACGCTTCCGGTGCGGACGCAAAGGCGGACGTAGTCAAACGGTGGTTCAACAGTGCGCATACGGACGAGAACGACCACACTTCCAACGTCTTCACGCCAGATGGAGGAGACAATTTCCTGCGTGCCGAAACGCCGAACGAGATTCGCAAACGTTTGGTAGGGGTCGACGCAACCGACAACAACTATCACTCTGGCATACTCAATGATTCCGCGAATGTCCGTGCCGTGGTTGCAATGGACGTGGCGATCGGACAAGCCCGGACGCTAGACGACCCGAGCTGGCGTGCGGCGCTCTTGGCGCTTGCCGACTGGCGTACCGATTGGACGACAGTGCCTGCCAACGTCAAAACGATTTATACGGGGAAGTTCAGTAAGCACGCAAAGCAGATGATTGACGCAACGTTCAAATACTACTCGAGCGGCGTGTTTCCCTCTGAAACGGTGGTACCTCGCCACTGGCCACCGCTGGTGGTAAGCCAAACCGCCGACGAACGCTCAGCCGGCAAGAACGATCCAGGGAGCATCGGATGAGCAGCACGACAACCGTGCTTTACTTTCATAAAGATAGAGGCCACCCCGGTGCTTCCGACGGTGAGGTGCGAACTAGATGCGACCGGCATAATACTTGCTGGGAAAGAAATTGAGGTCATATGCATGAGCGGTATACTGATATTGGGAGTTGTGGCGCTCACATGTATCGTGGTGTTGTCACTTCGTGCATTCGGATCGCGCCTCTCGGATGCGGCGCCGCTGACCTCAGATAGCGTCAGTCATGACAATGGCTCATCCATAGCAGTCGCCGCGAATGAGGCTTTCTCACCCAATGTCGAAACGCGTCCCGACCGGCTTGAACTGCGTGGTGTGGGCTTGCGTATCGACAGATGGGCGCAAACCGACGTCTGGCAGTTACTAAGGGACCAGAAAGACACCTATAGCAGCGTACTGTCTACCAATCCCGCAAACTACCCGCAGGAGGCTTCGCAGATCCAAGAGCAGGCGACCGGAGCGCTAGGTTCCTCGTTCAGATATTGTGCTGGGGAAGGCGTCGAGCGCTGGCCAATTCCGGTCGTGATCTTCGGGCCGCCGAAGGCTGAAGACATCGACAACTCCATAGCGAATGTGATCACCACGAATCGGCAGCGTGCCAGCCTGCCGCTGCACATGTTCCTAACTGCGCAAGCGGTCAACGTCGCGAATCCACATGCGCAGATCGACTACCTGTTTGAATTCTTCGCCGCGAACCCACGCGTGCCTGAAGTACTCGTCTATGGCATTGACGGTTTGGCGGTGCGCAGTTGGTTCGAACACACACTAGTGCCCGACGGGCCGCGTGTGCCCTCCCAGTTCGACGCGATGGTCGGATTGCTTGTTGCGCGCTCGGATCGCGTAGACTCCTACATCCGCCCGTTCGTAAACAGCGACCCCAAAGGGGCCGGCCCAGACGATCGCCAATACGATACCGTCAAGACCGCGAACTTCTACTGGAACGTCAACGCAGAACCGAAAGAAGGCCTCGACGTTTCTCCGCCGACCGTTGCACACTGGCAAGCAAAGGTTCCGATGCTAATATCTGAGCTTAGCAACTCAGGGCCTGGCTCATTCACGTCTGATGCGTCTCTGCCTTCCCGCTGGGCGCACTGGCAGCTCGATGAATTCGACGCTGCTCCGTTGCTTGGTTACCTGCATCGGCCCGTCGCGATCGACACGACAGACGGAAGCGGTCAGCCACTAAAAAGGATCGCGCAAACCGATGCAATGCGCGAAGGCTGGCGGACAGTGCATGCGCAGCTAGAGACCGGCGAAACACTAGCTCGCGTGTTCTTCGACAGCCGGGCGCAGCCAGGTGTGCTGCCGCTACTACATCTGCCCGATATCGACTACGTGCCAAACCCGACCGGTGTCAGCGAAGGTTTCGATATCGGCCGTCGCATTGGTGACCTTGGTATTATGGGATCAATGGTTGGCCTCGGTTTGTCAGCAATGGCCAGCTACGAGCTTGGTCATGGTAGCGTGACAGCGAACCTAGCACCAGATGGTAGGTTGTATCTGACGCTGGTCACACCGCCCAACGCTGCAGCCAAAGTCGCTAATGTGCAGGATCGCAAACTCCCAGCGGACCCGTTCCTTCATCTTGTTCCCGGAGGTTAATTAACTATGCCGAACAAATTGGGCGTGCTCCTGTTTGTCATCTTCGCGGCTGTTGAGTTCGGGGAGACTCCCGCACATGCCGCGGGATTGACGGGTACTTACGAAATATGTCGAACGCCGACTGACGAGCAGGGGTGGGATGCCGAGAAACGCGATCTGCGGATTCGTTTTTCGGATCAGGATGGCAAATATGCAATTGCGTTTCGTTTTACGGCAAATGGTGCCTGGAAAACCTATGATGATGGCCCGTACGCAGTGGCACCGCCATCGCAGTTCCGTGAACTTTCCGGTGCGCCCTATTTATCGCCGGAATCGGGTGCCGTGCCAGACGGAGTGCGACCGTCCAAAGACGTGCCGCTTGAGACTGTGGTGGTACCAGACACCGCAGTTTTCATGTTGATGGATGCTGGTTGGTTCCGTCGCAATCGCGAGATCAATGTACCCTACGATACCAATGTAATCGGCGTTTTCGTACCGAAGCAGGGGCACGCCGCGCGTCGTGTACTACTATGTCGCACTTGACACAGTGTATTTTGGGTTGCATCTTCCGCTAACAAGGAAATCGTTGTGACAATTCCTTTTATCTGCATCGGAGATACGCATAGCCATGGCGGCACCGTGACGAGCGGCACTGCCGATTCCGACATTAGCGGCAGGGCTGTCGCATGTATCGGCGATACTGCGGCCTGCCACGTACACGGCTCAGTGATAATCGTGTCCGGTGACCAGAACGTCACCATAGACGGCAAAGCGGTTGCCCGGGAGGGTGACAAACTCAGTTGCGGCGCGTTACTGATCGCCGCGCAACGTCAAACTAGCAGTGCCTAATCGCTGTGACAGCCGTATGGAAACGCATTGACTATGGCCCACCGTGATCCATCAACGATCACTTCGTGCAGATCATCGATCTGGCTTGCGTCGCGCCCACAGTAGGGACAGCAACGTACCGGCGTCTAATCGCACTTCGTTTTGCCTTATCTCAAAAGGCAGCGCATGCCAGGGAGTCGATGGCGCCCGATGGTGCTGCAAATGCAGGTTAATGTGATACGGCCACAGGAGCACCCGCCCGATCCATCCCGTGCGCCATGAATAGGTCCAATCGTCCCAACCCGGCGTAGCATGTGGGCCGCCGCTATGTTCGGCCATGCTGCGGATCTTTTGAATCATAACGGTCAGCGTTAGCAGTGGTCCAAACCAAAGTAGCGCAACGACCGCTAGCGTATGATTTGAACAGGTAACCAGTAGCGTCGTAACGATTATGATCCAGACCACTAGTGCCGCAAGAAACGGTTTGCCAAGGCGAATCGGATTGGGATTCGAGCGGCGATAGGCAATCATGTTCCGAACCATGTTCAGTACGAGCGCATCCCCGAGCAGTTGCCGCATGAGCGCGAGTGTGGCGAGCGGCCGGAAACGCCATGGCTGGCTGTGATAGAGGAATTGGCGCTCGGGGTCAAGCGCTGTGCCGACATCGCGATGATGGGCGAGATGCAGCGGGCGATAGAACTCCACCGGCACGAGGCCCGGTACGCCGATGGCAGTGTTGATCAGAAAATCGTTGGCGCTTCGGCGATGGGTCAAATGGTAGTGTGTCGCGTCGTGATAAAGGATAAAGAGTGCATGCTGACGGGTTGCAATCACGAGCGCCGCCAACGCATACAGGTAACCATTTCCACTAAAAACGGCAAGCCGTATCGTAATGACGATGCCCCCCCATTCCATGAGCAGTGCACCCATGGTCCGTAGATCGACCTCGAGTTTAAGCAAGGTAAGCGTAGCTATCCCTGCGGTCAAACCCACTGCAATACCACTTCCGACATCGACCACCACGTGCTGCCCGGTCGTGAGCACAGTCACGGCCAATACGCCGCTCCAGACAATGAACAAGACACTGATGCGCTCTCTCAGGCCTGCCAGTGCTACCGCGATTGCGATAGGCAGGGCGACATGCCCACTCGGCGATGCAGCCAACGGTGAATCGATCCGATACAACCACGCAAGCCATCCGTCAGCTACCTCGGGCCGCACGACCTCGGACGGATGAAACAAATGACAGAACAGACATACGACGGTAGCTAGCGCACCAGCGAAGAACGCCGGCAACAGGTAAACACGATCGCGCCCTACCGCCACGAGTGCCGGCATCACGAGCAGGTAGCTGAGATATAGCGGCACAGTGAATGACAAGTGCGGGATTCCGCTATCGAACTGGCCCGGTTTGATCGACTCGATGGGGGCGAGCGGATAGTGCGTGACAAAACCGTAGAATATGCCGGTGACAGTCAGATAAATGGCGAGCACGAGCCAAGGCCGGGACGGTGGTACCGCGTTAGCGCTGGGGCGTTGAGAGGCAGACTGCATGTTCGGAACCGGACGCGAGTGAGCCGCTATCATAAGTGAACTGATATCATAACAAGCTGTTTAATAGGCTGTTCGAGCCGGGAGAGGCACGCGATGGATCTGCACGCCAACGTAGTCACGCGTGCGGCTTTATGCTCCGACGACGTTGAACGCATGTACGCGCTATACGCGGCTTCGTATAACGACACCCACCGCGCACGCTTTCTCGACGATCTCGGCGACAAGACGCATTGTATTGTTCTGCGGGATCAAGACGAGACGATCCAGGGATTCTCTACGCTGAAGCTATATGAGACGTACTGGCGCAAAACGTCAATCCGTGTGATGTTCTCGGGTGATACGATCGTCGACCCCGCACACTGGGGCACGCAACAGCTGGCCTTCGCATGGATCCGCTTTGCCGGCGAGGTCCAAAGAGCTGCGCCTTCGGTGCCGCTTTACTGGTTTCTGATCTGCAAGGGTCATCGCACCTTCCGTTATCTTGGTGCTTTCGCGCGCCATTATCTGCCGCGCCCCGGCAGACTTGCTGAAGAGTACGATTCAACTGACGAAGCGATGCAAGAACTGCTCGACCATCTCGCAAACGAGCGTTACGGTCGAGCCTACCACCCTGCCACTGGCATCTTAGCTTTCGACGTCCCACAAGGGCGACTTACGCCATCACTCGCCCATGTATCCGACGCGCATCGCCGCATCAACAGTGTCGCATATTTCCTTCAGCGCAATCCCGGATATGCGCGCGGTGACGAACTCGTCTGCATTTGCGAGCTGTCGGCGGCAAACCTGCGGCCACTTGCGCGGCGACTGTTCGATAGCGTGTAAGCCTTAGTTGATAATGAAAATTCGCCAGGCGCTGCCCAACGACAATTCGCGCATCCTGGAATTCCAGGCGCGTCACGCGATGCAAGGCAGCCTGCCAATGCGCTTTGATCGGTCGCCCGATTATTTCGCATTGCCTCGTTGCCATAGTCCACGCCATGAAGTCTGGTGCGCCGAGGATGGACAGGGCACCTTGAAAGGGATTGCAAGCCTTGTAGTGCGGGACGGATACCTTGGCGGAGTCTCCATGCCGGTGGCCTACCTTGGCGACTTACGCTTGATGCCAGATCGACAACTATCGCGCGAATGGATGACCATGGTGCGCAATCGTCTAGCGGCGCTGCGAAACGAAGCGGGTGTCGAATATGCGTATTGCTGCATGATTCGCGATAACCGGTTGGCCGTGCAGTCGCTGTTGCAATCCAGGCGCGTCGACCGTTTGCACTTCTCGCACTGGCGCGGTTACAAGAACGTCTCCATCTACGGAAGGCGTGTCCTGCGGAATACGAGTCGACTACCGGCTGGCGTTCGCATCGTCGAGGCACAAACGCACCATGCCGACCTGTTGCGCTCCTTCCTCGACGCACAGTCGCGCCTGCAGCCGTTCGGATGCGTGTTCACCGAGCAAGAGTTTGCACGCCGTCTCGATATTTGGCCCGCCTTTGGTATTCATTCGTTCCTGCTCGCGTTTGATGCACGGGACCAACTCGTTGGCTGCGTTGCCCCCTGGGATGCAGCCGCGATCAAGCAAATCGTGCTTGAGCAGCTGCCGGCATCGCTGCGTGCGGTGCGTGCCGTGTTTAACAGCCTCTCCCCGTTGTTGCGCAGACCAAGAATCCCGGCACCGGGAGCGCCATTGAGTGACGTGTACCTTACGCATTTGCAGGTGCGGGGGCGGGACCCCGCGATCTTCGCGGCGTTGATCGACACTGCATGGTCACGCCTGCGCCATCGGCATTCGCTGATGCAGTTTTGCCTGTACGACGGCGATCCCCTTTGGAAGGCAATGGGTGGTTACCGCTATGCCGGAACTCCAATGGATCTCTACACGTTGCCGACTGGAGACACCGACAGCAACATGCCCGCCTATATTCCAGCAGCCAATACAATTCCCGGATTTGAAATCTATCTGGTGTGAAGTCCCTGGCTCTGGCCAAGCGTAATGTGGAGCAAGTCGGCAAGCGCTAGCCAGAAACGGCCGGCGTCAAAACCAAGCCCGCCGATCACGGGCTGACCATGGTCGAGGCGCGGTAGACAAATTTGTGGATAGCCCGGCAACGTTTGATGTTCGAGATAGAACTGTCCGTCGTGTGCACAGCCGGGCCTTAAGGCATTTAGCTGCGCATGATGCGAATCGAAGTGCGTGGCCGCCGCGATTGACCAACTGACTGCATGCACGAGATGGAGATCTTCGGGAATCGCGGCCAACATCGCCCCGACGCGCGGATCACGCTGACTGCTGATATCCCGCGTGCCATCTCCTACCCAACGTGAATTCAACAGCCGATGCGCTAGACGACCCGGCTCGAACATCACAAGACTGGATCGTCCAGCGGAATAACCGAAGATCCTATCAACAATCGCAGACGGCCCTATGGGCGGCTGTACCAGCGCAATGCCTTTGCAACGCGCCCGTAACATCGGATCACCAGATAGCGCGGCCAGCGCATCGATCCCCCCCTTGCTGTGCGTGAGCGCGACAAAATCGCCCTTTGCAGGCAGGCGCGCGCGCAAAAAAGCGGCAATATGCGTGCCCTGCTCAAAAACGTTGCGCGCCGAGCTGACCGGGGCTGTCAACACACGATAACCGGCCGCTTGTAAGGTTCGGCGTGCCGCGCGATGACAGCCTGGCAACCATTCGGAATACAGTCCCGCTATCAGCACAATGGTAGTGGTGGCGGGCAACCGCACCGTTTTGCTTACCCAGCTTTCAATGAAACGGGACGTCAGGTCCAGGCCGATAGCCGGGCGAAAGAATGGCGTTGTTGGATAGAAAGTCCGCCAGTCGTCAAACCCGTCGGGTAACCAAGCAGCTCGTTTCAACGCGTCGAATCCACTTGGGCGAGATGGACCACGCTGGACCGGCTCTGGCGAAGCAGCGGCGCACGTTCGAGCAGCCAGATCAGGGATCGGGCTGGCGCGCTTTTCAATCGGTCCGGCATCTGTTGTATTCTCCAGGATGATACAACGCAATTTCAAATCATGAGCCTACCGCCCCCTGCAGCTAACGCTGCACAACTCCAGCGCCACGACAGGGCAAACCTGCTGATCGTAGGGCTGCAGACCTGCGCCTGGGCCGGCACGCTGACCTGGCTTTCCCGCACCGGCGCAGGGCCGATCAAGTGGCTCTTGCTGGTGCCGTTCTGCCTGATGATGCAGGGCGTGTTCTCGATGATGCATGAGTGTTTCCACGGTTCGGCGCATCAGCGACCCACGGTGAATTATACGATGATGCTTTGGGCGTCGACGATGTTCGGCGCGGCCGCGACGCTGATCCACGTGAACCATCTAGGCCATCATGTCCGTAATCGCACCAATGCTGAACGTGCCGATTTCGCGCTGTGCGAAGAGTCGTTGGCTCGCAAGCGCATCGAGTACTACCTCGCCATTCTCGGCGGTATCTGGATTAGTGCATGCGTCGGAAGTATCGTGCTTTCATTGCTGCCAACGTCGGTAACGGAGCGCTGGTCGACGCACGGTAGCGATAACACGTATGCCATCGCGTTTGGCGATTTCAGCGCGGCCGATTTCCGGCGCGTCCGTGCCGAAACGCTAGGCATCGTCATCATCTGGCTCGTGCTGGGCTGTCTACTCGAGTGGTCGCCAATCGTTGTACTGATCAGCTATGCCGCGTTTGCGTTTTCGTGGTCGTCGATGCAATGGATCTATCATATGCGTACGCCGCTTGATGTGGTCGAAGGCACCTACAATCTACGCGCTCCTCGGCTCGTTCGATGGCTGCTACTCAATTTCAACTATAACCTTACGCATCACCGGCATCCGGCGTTACGCTGGCAGCAGTTGCATCTTGCGTCGGATCCTGGCGAAACAAGGCCTATTTGGTACAGTTGGCTCAGCATTTTTCTCCCGCCCCGCCGACTGCCCGACGATCTTTCGCAACTCGACAAGACCTACTTCTAATGGACACCAGGAACTTTGCGCCAAGTGATGCATGGGTCAAATTCATCAGCACGGCACAACCCGAGGTTGATCAATGGGAAGCCACTCTCGATATGCCGGAGCCCGCGCAGACGCGCAGGCTCGCGCAATTACTCGAAGCCGGGTGCGACACCGCATTCGGGCGGCAGCACGGGTTCGCGGAGATCGAGTCTGCCGAGCAGTATCGCGAACACGTACCGATTCGGGATACCGCAGCATTCCTGCCGTGGCTTGAGCGCGCGGCGCTGGATCCAGAACCAGTGCTGACAAGCGATCGGCCTATGTTCTTTGAGCGCACGAGCGGCAGCACCGCGCACAACAAACTCATTCCCTATACGCCCGCGTTCTTACGTGAATTGCAGAGGGCAATGGTCGTTTGGCTGGCAGGCATGGCTCGCGAGCATCCGGGCATCACGACCGGCCGCGCGTACTGGTCCATGTCGCCGGCGTTGCAAGCGCCAGGCAGGACACCAAACGGCATTGCGATAGGCTCCGCCAGTGACCTCGACTATTTGGGCACCAGCAGCGCTGCGGCGCTGGCAGCCACGCTCCTTGTGCCGCCGCTTGAAAGCGACCCCGTAGCTTGGCGGCGACAGACGCTGCGCGCGCTGGTAGCTGACGAGACGCTCGCCATGCTCAGCGTCTGGAGCCCGACATTCCTGACGAGCCTTCTGCGGCCACTGTTTTCGCCGAGCGAGCCCGACAGCATGCGTGACCTCGCATGGATCGAGGAGAACCTGCCGGCAGCCCGTGCAGCGGCGTTGCGCAATGCCGCTGCCAGCGGCCGGTGCGACGCGCTGTGGCCGCGCCTTGCTGCTGTCAGTAGCTGGATGGATGGGCCTAGCCGCGTCTATGCCAAGTCGTTACGCACGCGGTTCCCTGCGGCGGTGCAATGGCTACCCAAAGGGTTGTTTGCCACCGAAGGCATCGTTAGCATTCCGTATGGGGAAGGCGCAGGATGCCCGTTGGCTATCAACAGTCACTACCTTGAATTTGTGTTCGATGATGGCCGTGTCTCAGATGTCTCCGGCCTAGCCCTTGGGGACGAGGCATCCGTGCTGCTCACGACAGGCGGTGGCCTCTATCGTTATGCAATTGGTGATCGCATACGCGTGACGCGATTCGCGGGGCGCACGCCGTGCATTACGTTTGTGGGCCGTGCGGGCGCGAGTTGCGACCTGGTAGGCGAGAAGCTCGATGAGCGCATGGTAGAGGAGGCGCTAGACCCCGCGTTTGCGATCGGCGCAAGCGCGTGTCTTGTTCCTAATGCAAAAGCGGATGTCCCGCATTACGTCACGTTGCTGGCAGGCATAACGCCAGAACGTGCGGAAACATTGCGCGACGCCATTGAAGCGAGGCTCAACCATGTTTTTCATTATGCGCACGCACGCCGGATGGGGCAGTTAGGCCCGCTGCGCGTGCGTCGATTATCCGACTCCGCTACAGGACTTGGGGACTTACTGCAGTATGCGGCAGAGCGGTCCGGCCTGCGTGCTGGGGACGTCAAGCCGCGCTTGCTCATAACGCGACCGCCGATGGCCGAACTTGTTCTTAGCATGAGTCAACGGTGGCCGGATGATTAAGCGAACGATCTCCATTACCGCTGATGCGCTTCAGTCGGAAGGCGTCAATGCACGCTGCGAAGCCTCCAGTACCTGCGCTCACGAGCCAGAAGAAAACGCCGGAATGCAGACCGATGGTCTGCACGAACAATGGTTTGTCGCCTGCGTTGTAAAGGAACTGCACCGCGACAAGCCACTGCGCGCAAAAGTGCTTGGTATCGGCATCGTCGTTTTCCGTGAGCACGAGGGAAACGTGGTTGCCCTGATTGATCAGTGTGTTCATCGAGGCACGCGTCTGTCGGCTGGCAAGATCGATAATGGCCAGCTCGTCTGCCCTTACCATGGCTGGCGCTACAGCGGTACAGGACAAGTGGTTCAGGTACCTAGCATAGATGGTACGCGGCCACTTCGGACACCGCGCAACCACCCGTTCCGGCAACGCGCGCTACCAGTACAAGTACTTGACGATCTGGTTTGGGTTTATCTCGGCGACGACGACCCCGCCGCACGAACGGTATTTAGGATGCCATTGCGCGATAAGGCTCCGTGGCAATCGTATTACATGATCAACATTTTCGATGGCGACATCGGCATGCTTGCGCAGAATTTCATGGACGTGCCACATACCGTCTTCGTGCATGACGGCATCTTCCGCAGCAGCCGCGGAAAGCCAATGGACACCAGCGTAACGACGCGCCCGGATAGCGTGCTCGTCACCTATCACGACGGAGATGATCGGATTGGCTTCGGTCTCGACTGGTTGATCAATCCCGACCGCTTGCCGCTTTCGCATACTGACTGCTTCATCGCGCCAAACGTCACGCACTGCGAGTACCGGTGGGGCGAACGTTCCGGATTATTGATCGTCAGCCAAATCACGCCGATCGATGCGCGCCGTTCGCGCGTCTACACCTATATCGCTTATCGTTTCAGGCTGCCGCGCTGGTTGCTGCGCGCGTTGCGCCCATTATTGCATCTCTATACTCGCCTCGTCATTCTGCAGGACGTGCGAATCATTCGGGCGCACCGCGAAGGGCTCGACAATGCGCCCGATATGCGGCAGCACAGTGTGCAAGCGGATATTGTGCACTTATCGATCGACAGATTGCTCAATGCGGTCAAGCGCGGTGAACTCCTGCCCGACAAGCATTGCGGGGAGAAGCCAATGCGCTTCGAACTATAGTAAAAAGCGTATCGCGACATGTCAGCGAGGTGCTTCCGCCGTTTCAGCGGAAGCCTGCGCAAGCAGATGGCGATGTACGGCAGGCAGATACTCTAATGCAAGCGACGGATACGCGTGGTGGACCTGATGGAAGCCAATATTGCGTGGGTACAACACAAGCTTGCCGAACATTCCTAGCGTGAGCGTGCGTGTCATGCGCCATATCGTTTCGGGCGAGCGATGAGTGATCGTCTCGTGTTCATGTTCAAGTAGCACGCGATTCGCATTCATGATGCCACCTAGTATCCACGATAAGCCGTAGTAATTGAAGAACGGCAGATCCCAGTGCACGACTGCTGTTATTGCGAGCAGATAAGCTATGCAATGCGGGATATCGCGTTTCGCGCAGGAGAGTACTTCTGGATGCTGACGCAGGTTGTCACGGGAACGGTCCTGCATGAAGTAGCGTGCGTAGATAGGCCGATAAGCCGGAAAAATCAAAGCAAATGGAGAAGTGATCGCGCGCAATGGCCACCAGATGGGCAGTAGTGCTCCGCGCAACATCATCACACGTCGAATGGAGCCACCGCGCTCGGCGAGTGGGTGCAAATAGGGATCTTCCGGTGTGCCGACCGCGCGATGGTGGCGCAGGTGGTGATAGCGCATTGCCGCGATCGACGAGCCGATCGACCAGCCGGCCAACACGTCGACAAGCGCAAGTGGTAGCGTAATGCGGCGCATCGGGAGATGGCAGGCATCATGCAAAATCACCCCTAGCGCTTGCAGCCTTCCGGCAATCAGCACGATGCCAATTATATGAACCAACAGATTTGACGTAGCCGCCATCGTCAGCCAGCAGACGAGAATGCAAAGCCAGTCGACACAGGCATAACGCACCAGCCTCCATGGCCGGGCGCCACGAATGAATGGCAGCATTCGTGTAAGTTCGGCAAGTGGCGGGAGAGCGTTATTGCGCATTGTAAAACAGTCAGGTTAGTCGACAGGGCATTGTACCGGTAGAAAAACGATCGGTTAAGCTTGCCGTATTCCCTCTTCTCCCGACCGTGGTTCCCGCCGCCCGCCGAGAATGTCATCGGCCTCTTGGTACTGGTATTTCCACTTTTTGCCCGGCTTTCGCGAAAAAGACCCTTCTCACATGCCCTGGGCGAATCGACCATAGTGATATAGTATTCTCTTAACTAAGCGTTCGAACCCCACCAGACAACAAGAGCGACATGGCCGGCTTTCTAATGATTCTTCGTGTCTTGGGTAGACGCTTTTTTGCCATTTCACTCCTCGCTTCATCCCTGTCACCCGTAAATGCCTTGGCATTTACGGTCTGTTTGAGCGGCTCGTATAAGACAACCGAGTTTCGTTGGGTTGGCGGTGGTTGGTTTGCCAACTCAGACGCGGCATTGTCTAAATGTGAGCAAGCGACGGAAGCGTTAAGCAAGTCGGAATGCAAAAGTGCGAGTCCATTCAGGAGCGCTGAATTTTTCCGGCCTGATGGGACCCAAATCATTGGGCAAGCGCGTAGCGATTCGATTCAGGACTATTGCAAAGGCGCTCTGGGCGGGGGGAGGGCAAAGAATATTATTGGTATACCAGCCAATCCCTTACCAACGCATGCATGAATAAAAAAGGATTTGCCTGGAAAGAAGTTGCCGTGAAAAAGTGCAAGCCATGGCTTAATATCATGCAGTGAGATGCTGTCGATTCGACAGTTTCTGAGTATGCATCAACCACGGGTCTATCAGGCTAGGCACCTAGCCCTTACGACTGCAATTTATTCATTCATCTCCGCAAAAGTCGGTCAATCCAGATAAGTTGGAAAACGACCGACAACGCCCTGCAACCCTACCCCCCACGCATTTCCACCGAGCGCGCATGCGCCGCCGCCAATGCCGACTTGACGGTCTCGAAGCAATTACCTGCATCCAGCGCGGCGATTGCGGCAGCGGTTGTTCCGCCCTTCGAGGTCACGTTCTGGCGCAATTGCGCCAGGTCCAACGGCGACTGCCTTGCCATCTCTGCCGCGCCGACGAAGGTCGCGCGCACCATCTGATGCGCTGCCTCTGGTGGCAACCCCAGTTCAATCGCCTGCTGCTGCATCGCTTCCATGAAATAGAACACATACGCCGGGCCGCTACCGGACAAAGCCGTCACGGCATCCAACGCTTCTTCATTGTCGAACCAGACCACTTCGCCTGCTGCTTCCAAGACGAACTGCGCCGCGTCACGGCTGGTGCCCGGCACACCCTCCGGCACATACCCCCCCGTCATCCCCTTGCCAATCAGCGCGGGCGTATTCGGCATGACGCGAATCAAATTCGTATAGCGACCACCCAGCCATTGCTGCAACGATGCCACCGTCACACCTGCGGCAATACTCAGCACGAGCGCATGCTGCAACAAGCCCCCCAACTCACCGGCCACCCCTTCGAGCACTTGCGGCTTCACCGCCAACACGATCACATCGGCGGCGCTGACTGCCTGACGCGCCGCGTCATCCGCCAGCGATTCGCTGACCGGCGTACCGAAATCGGATGTGGTCCGTGCGCGCGCTTCCTCGTTACGATCGACGACGTGGATTGCGCTCGCCGGCTGGCCTTGCTTGAGCAAGCCGCCGATCATCGCGCTGGCCATGTTTCCGCCGCCGATAAAAACGATATTCATGCTGTCTTTCCTGTTTCGAGAAATCATTGGAATCGCGTGATTGCAAACGGTCGCAGATCGATCGTCGGCGCTTCATCGGCGACAAGCTCCGCCACCAGACGACCGGTGGCCGGGCCGCACGTCAGACCGATATGGCCATGACCGAATGCATAAATCAGATTACGCGCACGCGGTGAACGATCGATCACCGGCAACGAATCCGGCGTGCTAGGACGGAACCCTAGCCAGCGACGGGGCATGCACGGTGCGTCGATTTGCGTTGTCTCCGTACTCGTATTCCCCTTGCCGCATGGCGTATTAATCGACGCGGCATCGCGCGGCGCGGCGTCGACCCGGCTCTCCTCCCAGGTGGCAATCTTGCTGATCGTCGGCGCCAGCGCCGGATACATGCGCGCCAACTGGCGCGCGAGCAGATCGGTACGACGCCAGTTCGCGGGCGCTTTCAAGCCGGCCAGCTCGACGGTCCCCGCCGCGCGCACGCGCCCGGCCATCGGTGTGGCGAAAATTTTGGCTTCGGCCCACAACGTGGGAATCTGGGGTCCGATCGGGGCCAGGTCCTGCGGCAAGCCCATCGCCTCCATCGCCCCGACTACCTTGTCCTGCGCCGAAAACGTCTTACCTTGCGCACCTGAGGCTACCAGTCCAACACCTTGCACCTCACGCCCCACGTCGGCGGGCATCGGCGTCCCATGGGGAATTTCGATATGATAGCCGCGCTCGGTATCTAGCAACACCCGATCGCCCACACCACGCGCGAGCGCTCCGGACCACGCACCGGCGGCCACGACGATCGTATCGGCATCCGTGGCAATCACGCCGGTATCCGTCTCCACTCCAATGGCACGGCCGTCGCGCATGGCAATGCCCCGCACGTTCGCACGCAAATACGTGCCGCCGTTAGCAAGCACATGTCGTGCGATATGCCGTGCGTAAGCGGCAGGATCAATGACATGCCCGGTTTCGCCTATGTAACGCGCGCGCAGGAACTGATCGGCAAGGTGCGGCTCCTGGGCGCGCAATGCGTCACGATCGATGTCCTCGACGACGACGCCTTCGGCAATACGTCGCTGCATCGCATCGATGTCACCATCATAGGCCGCCTGCGTGCTATACGCGATCAGATGGCCGGCCGAGCGCAGCAGGTGGCCCGCGCCCACGGCCTGCGCGAGCGCCAGGCTTTCGCGCAGTGCACTCCCGGCAAGCGTGCGCAGCGCCGTCACATGATGGGCGACCCGCGCCGCATCGGCCGCGGCAAGGAAACGTATCAACCACGGGAGCATGGTCGGCAGGTACGCCGGCCGGAGCACCAGCGGCCCATCGGGGTCCAACAGCCAGGACGGCATTTTCTTCAGCACGCCGGGCATGGCCACCGGGATAATCGATGAGGGGTTGATGCAGCCGGCATTGCCATGGCTGGCGCCGGCGGCCACTGCATCGCGATCGATCAATGTGACGCGATAGCCTGCCTGTTGCAGATGATAGGCGGTGCAGACACCAACAATTCCGGCGCCGACAATGGCCACCGACTGATTTCTTTGCAGCATGATCCAGACGCCATCGTCGCTACAGCGTGCAAACGCCTGGCCGCCGCGACGGGAACAATGAAACGGTGAATGTCAGAACACGCGCCAACGTGTCCGTGTTGCCGGAACCGCTCAAGAGGCAACGTAGCGCGCGGGTTGTTACAGGCGCCGAAGAGGTGCTTCAACGTCCCGATTGCCACAATTCTACCCTGGTCTACAACGCAGCCCCCGGTTCGATGTCGGCACAGCCAGACGGCGGCCTTGGGGCATGTATTGCTTGCAACGCTTCGGAGTCCAACGAAAGATCGTATCTTCATCGATTGTCGATGACACCGCTTCGTCGCCTCCACGCGATGTCGGAACACGTCACCACCGGTTTTGGTTGCACGGACTATTTTTTTGAGCGACGATTTTCGCGCGCCCGCCGCCCGCTCCCCTCTGCCTCCCTTAAAACCATGCCTCCGCCTCCACCCACCATGGATCCCCACGCCCCGAACGTCCCCTCCGGCACGTATTACGACGCCAAGGCCGTCAACACAGAGGATATCCCGGTTATCGATATCGGCGGCCTCATGGCAGGTCTGCCCAGCGCGCTTGGCGCAGTAGCGGCGCAATTGATGGAGGCAGCGCAACGTATCGGCTTCTTTTACATCCGCGGCCATGGCATTCCCGCCGAGGTCACGACGCGGGCAATCGCGGCGATGCGGGATTACTTCGCGCTGCCCCCAGCGGTGAAAAGCAAGCACCCCGTGAATACCAGCCAGCGCGGCTGGATGGCGACCGGTGTTGCGCGCCTGGAAGGCTCGAAAACCCATGACTTGAAAGAGATCTTCTTCTGGGGCCCGGAACAGTGGGCCGACCGACTGGCCGCACGCAAACGGGCCGATTCGTTGATTGCCGATAACGTCTGGCCCGATGAGGATTTTCCAAGGCTGCGCCAGGACTTGATCCCGTATTACCTGGCAACGCAACAGGTCGGTCACGCGCTCCTATCGGCGATTGCCAAGGGGTTAGGCCAGGACCCGGCGTTCTTCTCGCACCGCTATACATCGCCGATGGCGCGCGGCCAGCTCGTCTACTATCCCCCCTCCACCCCTGCCGATGAACGCGAGGAACGCTTCGGTTCCGCCCCGCATACCGATTTCGGCGTGCTGACCTTGCTGCTGCAGGATGCCAATGGCGGACTGCAGGTGCGCAACCACCATGGCGAATGGATTGCGGCGCAACCGATAGACGGGACGTTGGTGTGTAATATCGGCGATTTACTGCACCGCTGGTCGAATGCGACTTTAAGCTCGAATCTTCACCGCGTGATCAATCGCTCCGGCAACGCGCGGCATTCCTTGGTCGTGTTCTTCGATCCGGATCCTGACGCCGTCATCGATCCGTCGGATCTCGGCTTCCCTGCCGGCCGCGAGACCTACCCGCCGGTAACGACGTCCGACTATATCCACGGCAAGAACCGTAAGAACTTCACGCAATACGGGGCGGTGAAATGAGTCAGGCAATCTCAAAAAACGTAGGAGATACACACGATTCTCCATTGAAATCAGGCCCCGCTCCAGCCGAGGAGGACGCTTCTTCAGTGGGCGTTGCGCGTCCGCCGCTGCGCGTTGGCCTTGCCGGCTTTGGCGCGGTGGGCCAGGACCTCGCTCGCAGACTGCTGCGGGGCGATCTGCCGGGCGCGGTGCTCAGTGCCGTCTGCGCAAACCGGCTCGACGCCGCCCGCGAGCGCCTGGATGCACTGGACGACGTGGCGGGCGCCGGTAAAACGGTGCCTGCGATGCGCCTGGATGCGATGCTGGACAAGGTCGACATCGTCTGCGAATGTGCCACCGCGGAATCCTTCCCCGCCATCGCTCGGGCGGTGGTGAGCGCGGGAAAGACGATGATCACCGTCAGCGTGGCGGGCTTGCCGAACACACCGGACCTGATGGACCTGGCGTTGCGTCATGGCGGCCGCATCCGCGTGGCCAGCGGTGGCCTGCCCGGCCTCGATGCGGTACGAGCGGTCAAGGAGGATGGCATCGACACCATACGGCTGAAGACAACCTTTCGTCCCGAATCGCTTGCTCATGAGCCATTCGTGCGCGGCTTGGGATTCGATTTCGGCAGTGTGCCTGCTGCATCGGTGCCGAATACCAAAGTGTTTGCCGGCACCGCGCGAGAAGCGGCCGCCGCATTTCCACGTCATTTCAATGTCGCCATCGCGCTGAGCCTTTGCGGCGTTGGCTTCGACAAGACCGATGTCGAAGTGTGGGTCGATGGCGCCGTCGAAGGCGCCGTGCAAGAAATCGACGTCAAAGCTTACGCCGCCGACTTGACGCTGATCAGTCGCAATCGCCCCTCGCGCAATCCGCGCACCTCCCGAATCGTCGCGCCAAGCGTGATGGCGGCGCTGCGAAATTTTGTCGATATCCTGCAGGTCGGTTCGTAAATCGGCCATCTCGACGCCTGTCCGAGCGCGCCAGGCTCGTTTCGCGATCATGGAAATATCGAACGTTCGTTCTTCAGGTTTCGGGAAACACGCCGTTTACCTCATCAGGACGGGCGAAAACGTGCGGTCGTTATGCGACACATCGCCTCTTTCCAGCAAACCGACCGGGATGACGCGTATGTGGCCCTTCGCTCCAGATGAAGTCCGTACCGTGATGGCAACGCTCGACGCCATCGAATGCACCGTTCGAGAAGTACCCGACGATCAATCGGTACTTAACGACCATATCTACAATCTGCTCGGCTTGATCGAGATGGTGCGTAGTGCCGCCACCGAAGAGTGGAAGATCAGCGAGAACGTCGATGCACTCACGATGCTGGTGTCGGAAATCGATACCCTCGTGCAACAGACGGATATCGTCGCGCGCCGCGCCGCGAATGCCGCGCATGGCGGCGGCGTGGGCCGCCCGATTTACCTGATGCTGGCGGAACTACAGTTTCTGTCCAGCCGCGCCAGCGATCTGATGCTGGCCGTTGCACGCGTCGGCGACGGTATCGCGCACGACTGATCGGCCCTTTGCGCCACGGCGCAGGATGCCCCGAGCGGGACACCGTGCCTCGTGGCGCGGCGGTCATTACAGCACTGTCTCAGCACGCAATCCGGCGCCGAGGGAACCGGCCGTGCCCACACGCTCGTCAATTCGACCGGCCTGTGCCAACAGGGCATCCAGTTTCTGCTCAAGGCGTAGGTTCGACGCCGCCACGAGATAAAGAATGCAGAAGAAATTCACAAGCGGGATCACACAGACGATTGTCCACACCGTCACGTGACGGCCTTTGTCTCGCGCAATAAAGCCGCCGACCACCGCAAACGCCAGCGATGTGATCAGCAGGGAAATGAGCGAGGACAGGGTTTCGGGGGTCATCGGTGGCTCCATTGCAAGTCATGACGGAAAGCACGGCCCAACATGCGGGGGCGCTTCACTTAGGTGGGCCAACATCGTGCAAGTTGCACTGATCGTCGCCTTACGTTGACGTTACAGTATCCCCGCTGTGACAACGTGCCGCAAGCGCAATATTCAACGATGCAAGCTGCATTGCGATAACCCTGGCGAATATCCGTTGATCGTCGGTTAATTCGCTGGCATCCGCTATCGGCGTTTTTGATGCCAAGTCAATTGTCTGTATAATTAAGCGTTGTGGTTGATGGAAACGGCAATGACTTGCCGCGCCATACATACACCGCGACCGGCATCGCCGGTCGGCGTACGTGTGGCAACCATCGTCAATCGGTCTTGTTTGTCGCGCCGGATGGTGCTTTAACGCCAGCCGCGACACGAGCGGGACCATTGTCACTCACCTGTACCGCGTGAGATGCCCGTCCGTGAATTGATACGGGTGCATGCTCGGTACGCCACTTGTTCAGCGCTGCAATAGCCGCGACTGGACTGTCGTCTGCAATGCAGGCGGTGAAGGGCCAGCGGAGACACTGGCAACTTCCCCGAAGTGCGGCTTCAGATCGTGCTCAATCGTTCGTCAACCCTCGATATGTCGTGGGTCGGGCCACGTGGCGTTATCGGCTCAGCATCGCCATTCGCCTCGCGCGGCCCGTGCTTTGCCTTATGTCGAAACCGGTTCCACGGCAGTAGCGCCCCCACTATCAGGCGTTGCCGCTGATGCGCAGTACCGTCATGCCATCGTTCGGGACAAACAACGGCCATATGTGCCGCGGTTTCGTTCATTGCCGATCGCGTGGCACGCCCGTGCTCGTCCATTGCTCGCGAACGCGCGCCTTGCCGAGTGTGGCCTCGCTCGTCCCGAATTGTCGTGACGCGTCCTGGAACCCCAACACGGAGTTATCTCGCTGATGTCAGCTCATCAAGACCACACGCTGGACCGGTCGCACGCCCGGCCCGCGCGCAACGCACAACATGCACGCCCGAAGCAGGCGTCCACGCAGCGGCCGCTGCAAAACACCGCTGCCGTGCCGCGCGGCGTGCAACATGAACCCGCCGTCCGCGTCGGAATACTGGAACGTATCGGTATGCCGCGATCATTGGCCGTGGGCTTTGTCGGCCTGCTGCTGTTCATGATCGGCGATGGCGTGGAAGCCGGCTACCTCGCACCGTTCCTGCATGGCCACGGCGTCTCGAACGCGAAGGTCGCCCTGCTCTTCACGATCTACGGTGTGACGGTCTCCATTTCATCCTGGCTCTCTGGCGCGCTGTCCGACCTATGGGGCCCGAAGCGCGTAATGACGATTGGCCTCGCGATCTGGATGGTGTTCGAAGTCGTATTCCTAACCGCCGGTGTGCAAACCCAAAGCTATCCGATGATGCTGCTGGCCTACGCGGTGCGGGGTCTGGGCTATCCGTTGTTCGCGTTCGGCTTTCTGGTCTGGATCGCCGCCGCAACGCCGGCGCGGCAGATGGGCTCCGCAGTGGGGTGGTTCTGGTTCGCCTTTTCCGCGGGCCTGCCCACGCTCGGGTCCCTGTTCGCCAGCATCGCGATCCCGCTGATCGGCCAGATTCAGACGTTCTGGGCGTCGCTGGGTCTCGTGATCGTAGGCGGCATGATCACATTGGTGGGGTGCCGTGACAAAGCTGGAATGGTTCGCATGGCCAATCCGGATACGCACCCGGTCAAGGTTGTTCTCGGCAGCGTCACCATCCTTTGGCGCGAACCGAAGATCGCCATGGCGGGTGTGGTGCGCGCGATCAATACGTCGTCGGAATACGCATTCCTGGTGATCATGCCGGCCTTTTTCACGAAGGTCATCGGCCTGACGCTCGAGGATTGGCTGCACCTGTTGTCGATCATCTTCCTCAGCAATATCGTCTTCAACCTCGCATCCGGCATGATGGCCGACCGCATCGGCTATCGCCGCGTGATCGGGTTTGCCGGCGGCATCGGATCAGCAATCAGCGTGCCGCTGCTGTATTACATGCCGTTGTTGTTCAAAGGCGATTTCACGATGATCGCCGTGTTCGGCGTGTTCTACGGCGCAACGCTGGCCTGCTTCGTTCCGCTGTCCGGGCTCGTGCCGCAGTTGTGCCCGAAGGAGAAGGGCCCGGCTTTGTCGATCCTTGGCCTGGGTGCCGGTATCAGCGTATGGCTGGGCCCCCTCGTGGTGACGTTGTTTCAGGATTCGATCGGGATCGGCGGCGTGATCTGGGTGTTCTCGGGCATGTACCTCATCTCGGCCGCCCTGACTTTCTTCCTCAGCGTGTCTCCGGCGGCGAAGGCGTATGCCGAGCAAAATCCCGATGAAGCAGGCGCACCCTCGCTCGCTCACTAAACGGTCTTAGCCTGCCCCTTGCCGAGCGCGTTCCAGCGCTCGCGCCACCACGGATGAGGCGATGCATGTGCCATGAATCATCCGTTGGTCCCACTGCCTGATTTCCCCTCGTGTTCTCCCAGCCTTGCAGCATGACGAAGAAAGTCGTCGAGGCAAGCACCGCTTGTGCCCTTTTGCATCGACCCCGCGCCAGGCTTTCAAGGTACCGCATTGCACAAAAAGGCTCGATATCCCGGGGATATTACAAACACCCGATTGAATCGGACGGCCGAAGGTGAGCGCCACGCGACACTTCGTTACTCGGAAAACGCTTACTGCACCGGTGTGATCAGGAATGCTTCAGAAATGAGTCAGTTATGCCATATGCTGTAAACAACATGGCGGCCGCCGTGTAAAAATGACTGATATGGCATGTATTAAATGAATCTCGGCTCGTTTATACATCGGCAACATCTGGAGCGCCCTGGCATGGACAGCAGCACCAACCATGGTGCGCCCGCGCGTGGCCTGCGGTGGCGCTGGCCATCTGGCGAGGGCTCCATACGCGGCGTGCGCGAGCAAGCCCGTGCACGTCTTGCCACGCATCGCCGCTGGATGTTGTGGGCGTGGTCGCATCTGGTCGTGGCGGGCGGAACGGTATGCGCGTTGTTGATGATGTCCCTTTGCGGATGGTCGCTATATCAAAGTCGCCTGGATACGCTCGACAACGCGCGAGCGCATCTCGAGAATATTTCGTCGATCGTCGAGCGCGACATCGAACGCAATTTCGAGTTGTATTCGCTGTCACTCGAAGCCGTCGTGGACGGCATGCAACAGCCTCAAGTGCTCCGTTTACCGCCGGGATTGCAACGGCAAGTGTTGTTCGATCGGGCAGCATCCGCGCAATTCCTTGGCTCAATGTTGGTGCTGAATCCCGCCGGCGACATCATCATCGACTCCGAGCACGATATTCCGCGCGCCGGCAACTTCGCCGATCGCGATTACTTTCTCGTGCATCGCGAGAACACAGGCGTCGGGCTATACGTCAGTGACCCGTTCAAGTCACGTCTGAGCAACGAAGCGTGGACCATTGCAATGTCCCGGCGATTGAATAACCCTGATGGCTCATTTGCCGGTGTTGCAACGCTGAGCATGCGGCTCGAATACTTTCATTACCTGTTTTCAAGCTTGCGCCTCGGGCCGGAAACATCGGTTGCATTGGTAAAGGACAGCGGCGAATTCATCATGCGTCAGCCGCTGCCGGATCCAGGAATCATCGGCCAGTCATTCGCCGGAAGCCAGGCATTCGAGCATTTCAATGCGACGAACGAAGGCTCGTTTATCGCGCATTCGCGCTCCGACAACACGGACCGGCTGTACGCCTATCGTCGCTTGCCGGGGTTGCCGCTGGTCGTGGCAGTGGCGTCGTCATTGGATCAGATCTATGCCACGTGGTGGCATAGAACGTTGACGATCGGCATGCTGATGCTACTGAGTGGCCTGGGTTTCGTGGCAATGGCGGCAACGTTGGGCAAGCAATTACGCCGACGGATGGCCGCGGAAGTCGAACTGGAAGTGATGGCGCGCACCGATGGCCTGACAGGCCTCAGCAATCGCCGGATGTTGACCGAGATCCTCGAGAGGGAGTGGTTGCACGCACATAACACCGGTAGCGCCTTCTCCTTGCTGTTCGTTGACATCGATCATTTCAAGATGTTCAACGACACGTATGGGCACCAAGCCGGTGATGACACGTTGTCCGCGGTTGCACGCTGCATCCGCGAGAGCATACGTGACCACGTAGACAGCGCGGCGCGATACGGCGGCGAGGAATTCGTCATCGTCTTGCCGAACACCGGCCCGGTGGCGGCGAACGCTATTGCTCATAAAGTCCTGCAGTCGATCCGCGCGCTGCGCATTCCGCATGAACTGAGCGTGCATGCCTGCGTCACCGCCAGCATCGGCATTGTCAGTTGGACGGTACAGTCGGATCGCTCGATTGATGCATTGGTGAAAGCCGCCGACGAGGCGCTGTACCGCGCGAAGGCGCAAGGCCGTAATCGGGTCGTGTCGGATGTGCCGATCCCGTCGACGGCGGCTCCGATCATGGCGTGAGAGCACATCACCGGTATCCGCAGATACCGGGGGTATCGACCGTCCCTCGGGCCGTGTTACAGCAATGTCACCACCCGCGGCGCATCGGCAGGGGGATCGCGATGCAGCTCGGCAGCAGTCGCTTCCGCGCTGGTCAGCACCGACGGCACGACACGACCGTCGATCCGCGTAAAGCGCAGTGACACCGTCTGCGTGCCAACCGCCAGATCCTGGATCGTCAATTGTTCGACGCCCGGTGGCAACTCCGGTCGCTGAATCAGCACCTCCTCCCGCGCGGCGTCGATCTCCACGCCCAGGCAGGCCTGCAACAGCATGAACGGCGTACCACAGGCCCACGCCTGCGGCAAGCATGCCACCGGATAAGCCGTCGGCGGTTCACCATGCATCCGCGGGAAACCGCAGAACAATTCCGGAAGCCGCAACTGGAAGCCGGTAGCCGCTTCATGCAATGTCTGCAACAACGTCACCGCGCTACGCTTGTCCCCGTAGCGCGCCATGCCTCGCGCGCACAAGGCTGTGTCGTGTGGCCACACCGAGCCGTTGTGATAGGACATGGGGTTATAGCGGGCCTGATCCCAGGCCAGGGTGCGGATGCCCCATCCATTGTCGAAGGCACTGGCGCGTAATTGCGCGGCCACCGCCTGCGCCCGGTCTTCCCGCACCAACCCAAACGCCAACAGGTGCCCGGCGTTGGACGCACGAACGCGACACAGTGCGCCATGGCCATCCACGGCGATACCGTAGAAGCGCTGTTCCTCCATCCAGAACAGCGTTTCGATCTTCTCGCGCAGGGCGGCCGCGCGCGCCGCGTAATCCGCGCCCGCGTCGTCGGCGATATCGGCATCACCCTGGTCCGCGCTCGCGCGCGTGGCGGCAAAGCGCGCCATCGTCTCCAGCGCCGCGCAGGCATAGCCCTGCACCTCGACCAGCGCGATTGGCCCATCCGGAAAACGACCATCGGCATGAAACACCGAGTCCTGGCTGTCCTTCCAGCCTTGGTTAGCCAGGCCGGAAGACTCGCCGCGCGCATACGCGAGCAAGCCGAGCGGGCTCTCATCGCACACCTGTGTGATCCACTTTGCCGCCAACGTCAGCGCCGGCCACAATTCGTCAATCAGCGCATGGTCATTGGTGCGGGCCGCATACGCGCCGGCGAGCACGATAAACAGCGGTGTCGTGTCCACCCCGCCGTAATAATTCGCGAACGGCACCTCGCCGGTGGCCGACATCTCGTTCTTGCGCGTCTCGTGCAGGATCTTCCCCGGCGCCGCGTCCTGGAACGACGACGTTTCCTTGGCCTGCCGCGACGCCAGGAAACGCAGTACCCCGCGCGCCAGCGATGGCTGCAGCCAGAGCATCTGCAATGCGGTCAAAATGCCGTCGCGGCCGAAAGCCGTGGAAAACCACGGTATCCCTGCGTAAGGATAGGGACCCGTCGGCAGGTCCGACGTCAACAAGTCCAAATCCGCCTTTGACCGGGCGATCCATGCATCGAATAGCGTATTGCTGCTGCGCACGATGGCGCACTGATGGCGGCGATTGCGCATGGTCCGATGCGCCTCGACCAGCGCGTCTCGAAAGGCGCGACGCCCACGGTGTGGATGATGATGTGCCGCGGTCGCCAAAGCCTGCGTGACACGTGACACGTCCGTCGGCGCCGGCACGACATCGCCGCCGATCGTCGCCGCCCGCGTGACGTCACTGCCCACCGGGCGCATCGCTACGTCCACCGTCAGATACAGCGTGGTACAGCGATGCGGCTGCAACTCGATCAGGTAGTCTGCGCGATCCGCGCACAATGTCCGCGGGGCCGGCGAAAACATCAGTCGCACGGTCCGTTCGACGTTATCGCGGCCCGCGTAGTGCAATGTGACCACATCCGTCTCTACCTTCGGCGCGGACTGGGTACCGCGCTGAGCGCGGAGTCGGCCCCGCACCTCGAACATGTCCTTGAAATCGGCCCCGAACGCGATCGACAGCGGCACGGCTACTGGCCCGCTACCAAAATGCGACAGCGCGATGGCCTCATGCACGCCGCAGGGCGTCAATACCCGCATGCGCTTGATGTGCACCACCCCCTTCGCCACGCGCTCGTCACCCAAGCCAGGGAGCGGCACGTTCGTTAAATGGGATGTAAAGACGGTATTGCCGTGATTGACGTTGCCCGAAAGCAACGCCGGTATTTCGTCCGCGACCGTCAAACTGAGCCGCGACAGCACCCGCATGTCGTCGACAAACAAGCCATCCTCGCCCCCTCCGATATCACCAAAAACATCGTTGACGATAAACGTGTCGTCCGACTTGAGAACAAAACGTGTGCCCAGTTGCGACCCGGACGGCCCGGTCTTCTCGACCGGGGCCTCCCCTTGTCCGGTGGTGCTAGAGCCGGCGGACAGGGTCGGAGCGTCGTCCTGCGGCGACGACGCGGGCAAGGCGGAAGGAAAAGTGCGGTCGGTCATACAAGATCACTCCTGCGAAGCGGGTATCGATCTGGCCTATGGCGTGGCGACGCGCGGCCCGGTGACAGGCGCAAACAGACGTCGAAAGACGCGCACCGAGTAACTTGCGCCGCGGGTTTCGCCACGACATGTCCGATAGCGGACCTGCCATGACCCGACGGTATCACCAGCGATGCTTTTTGTCAGGGCGCTCCAACGCACTACAATGGCGCGGGCGACTTCACGCCACGCCGCGGGCAGATATCCGTGACCTCGGTGTGGCAATGTGCGCATTTTCGAGAAAATCGGCCGGGCTGACGGCAACGGCAGGCACGGCACGCTCCAACCAGACACGAAGAGGCATTCAGATGGTGACACGCAGGCGATGTATTTCGGGACTCGGCGCGGCGGCGGCAATAGCGGCTACGGGCGCAGGCGCGCTATTGCCGCAAGCCGCATGGGCGCAAGGCGCGGCCGGCGAAACATCGCTCGCGCGGGTCAAGCGCACCGGGGTGCTGCGTACCGGGTTCATCGCAGGTGCATCGCCCTATTTCGTCAAGTCGGTCGCCACCGGGGAGTGGCAGGGCTTTTGCGTCGATTTCGCGAAGCAACTGGCGCAATCGCTGGGCGTGAAACTGCAAGTCGTGGAGACTACCTGGGGCAATTCGGTGCTGGACCTTCAATCGAACAAGATCGATTGCATGTTCGGCCTCGCGCCCACTGAACAACGAATGAGGACGGTTGGCTTCACGGAGCCGTTATTTCGTAATACGTTCACGCTGCTGGCACGCAAGGGCTTCGATCCGAAGAGCTGGGATGACGTCAACAAGCCAGGCGTCAAGCTGTCCGTGGACGTGGGCTCGAACCAGGATACGTTCGCGACCGATAATTTGAAAAAAGCATCCATCCGTCGCTTCGAGACGTCAGGAGACGCGACCTTGGCGTTGCAGACCGGGCAAGTCGACGCACAAGTGCTTGTGGTGCTGTTGGCGACCAATGTACTGGCGAAGGCGCCGACCATCGGTCACCTGGTGATTCCGCAGCCGGCCAGCGGCGCGCCAACGTCTATCGGGGTGCAAAAGGAAACCGATCCAGGCCTGACGAACGTCATCAATGCCTGGCTGGCGAAAGCACATGCCAGCGGCGATATTCGCAAGACGATCCTCGCCAACATGCAAAAACTGGCCAATATCGCGCCAGCTTCTTTCCCGAAGGAAGTGTCGTTCTGACGGTTGCTTGACGCGTGCATTCGAGGTCTGGCGACTGATGCGCGCGAATTTTCGCTGTCCCGTCTTTGACGCGGGCGGCCCCGCCCCTGCCCTCATCCGGTTGTTGCGTAGGAGTTGTCGTGTATCACTGGGATTTCGGGTCCATTTGGATCTATCGCTGGCTGCTGGCCCAAGGACTGCTGTACACGGTCCTGTTCACCCTCGTCTGCGTCGTATTAGGCTTTGCCGCCGGCGTGCTGTCGGGGATGGGCCGTCGCTCGAAATGGAAATGCATTGCCTGGCCGATGCACGCGTACGTCGAACTGTTTCGCTGCACGCCGCTACTAGTGCAATTGATCTGGTTCTACTACGCGCTTCCCATTCTGACCGGCATTGCGATGACGCCATCGATGGCGTCGGTACTCGCGTTGTCGCTTTACGGCGGCGCATTTTATTCCGAGATCGTCCGCGGCGGCATCAATTCACTGGATCGTGGCCAGACCGAAGCGGGCCAGGTGCTCGGCATGAGCCATTGGCAACTGATGTGGCATATCATCCTGCCGCAAGCGTTCAAACGCATGCTGCCACCGCTGATGAGCCAATCCATCATGCAGTTGAAGAACACATCGCTGCTATCGGTACTCGCAGTACCGGACCTACTGTACCAAGGGCAGTCGGCAGCGCACGATTCCTACCGACCGTTGGAAATCTATACCATCGTCGCGATCTGCTATTTCGTCGTACTGTTCCCGGCCACACTGCTGGTGCGCGCACTCGAAATCCGGCTGGCGCGGCGCGGTCGCTGAACGGCTCATGATCAGGCGACAAGCCAAGGGGCCTGCTGTCTCAAAAATGTTGCAATCGGACCGCCACGCCGCGATGATTACGCACTATTTCTAACAATTCGCGGCGATTGTCCCTACTTTCCCTGATTTCAGGAGCATCAACCGCGACATCGTACTATCCTGTCCTCTCGGCCTGCACTGATCCTTGTGGGACATCGCCGGATTGCAATCTTGAAATTTCGGCTGACGCGAAGTAGGGCAACGCGACATGGGTACATCCCGTATTGCCTTCCAATGTCTTTCATTGTCTTTCAAGCGCCACTTGTGCTTGTGCCGAGGCTCCTGTACTTCCCGTGACATTGCGCATGACCACGTCTTCGATCAAAAATGCCCGGCGCTGGGCGCCCGGCGGCAAGCGCGGCTGGTTTTTCGCCGCCATCGCCGTTATCGTGGCGACCGGCGTCCGGCTGTCGCTGCAACCACTGCTTGGTCCGGCGCGCCCGGATTTCGCGTTCTATATCGCCGCTGCGATCATCGAGTATTACTTCGGTCTTTGGCCCGCCATCGCGGTAATGACCACCGGCTTCGTCATTACGGACGTCATGTTCGTGCCGCCGTACGGCCAAATTCAGCAAATCGACAGAAACGACATCATCCTCGGCATCAGCTATCCATTGCTGGGGACGGTGATCATCGGGCTGATCGAGCGGCTACGGCGCGGCCAATATCATTCCGAGATGGTTGCCGCGGTGGCGCGCTGTCGTTACGAGATGCTGCTGCGTGCGGACAATGACCGTCTACTGGCGCGGCGCGATGCCGGCGAAACGCATCGGCTGCTACGAATGCTTACCGAGAAAAACGACAAGCTCGTGTTCATTCAGGTCACGACACCGGATCAGATGCCCGGCGCAGCGGCAGCCATGCAGCCATGCGCGCGCTTTGACGACGTGCATCCTGACGACATCGCCCGACTGGGCAACCTGCCGACGCTCGGCGCGCAGAAAGTGCGACTACGCCGCGCGGCGACGCAGGATGACCTAGCCCCTGATGGCACCGCCGCGCCAGCCGATCTTGTCGATGCGATTTGCGAGCGGTATACCACCCCGAACGGGCAATTTCTGATCTTGCGCCTGGAGGGCTGAGTCATGACCGGTGCTTCCATTCGTGCGGCCAAGCACACCATTGCGCCCATCCAATATACCGGCGACGGTCACGGCGTGTTGCTGTTGCACGGGCTGTCGAGCTCGCCGCTGGAAATGCGCTTTCTTGCCCGTGCATTGCATCGGGAAGGCTTCACCGTTGACGTGCCCGTCCTCGACGGCTACAGCCTGGACCCGGATGCCCCTACGCTGCAGCGGTGGATCGATGCCGCCACGCAAGCCTACGATGCGCTGGCTGCCCGCTGCGAGCGCGTATCCGTCTGCGGGCTCTCGATGGGCGCCACGTTGTCACTTGCATTGTTGCATGCGCGTTCCCAGGCGCAGGCACTTGCCTTGCTGTCCACGACGATTCACTACGACGGCTGGGCCATTCCCTGGTATCGCTTCCTCCTCGATTGGGCCTATCACACGCCGTTGCGTCATCTTTGGCGCTATCGTGAGAGTGAACCGTTCGGGTTGAAGAACGAGGCGCTGCGGACGAAAGTCGCGCGAGCGATGGAAAGCGGGCAGCTCAGCGAGGTGGGGCCCGCCACGATTTCGATGCCGGCGTTGCATACGGCGAACCAACTGGCGCGACATGTAAAGCGTGTGCTGCCGACGATCGAGCGCGATTGCCTGGTCGTGCACGCGATCGACGACGAGACGGCCAGCCCGAAGAATGCGCAAATGGTGACGGCCTCGATACGCTCGGCATTTCAGCGAATGATTTTTCTCGACGATTCCTACCATATGGTCACCGTCGACAACGAACGCGAGATCGTTGCTCGTGAAATCGTTGTATTTCTGCGCGAGAGCGAAGCGGCGTCACGGGCCGGCGGCACGAACGCCGCCGTGGTATCGAAGGCATTGGCGCGACGCTTGCGGCAATTGGCATCCATCGGGAAATAGCGGGCGGTTCGGGGAATCTGCTACCCTTGCGGCCTTGAGGTGTGCAGACAGCGCGGCGTGTGCTGCCATCGTGGCCACCGCCGCCCTTTGCCGCAGCCGTCGCGGCGCCTCGCCGCCCGTCCGAGAATCGACCATCATGACCGCCCCCGTCCCGCCCGTCACCACCGACCTTTCGGCCACGCCCGTCGACACCCTGGCCGCTGTTCCGGCGGCCCTGCGTTTCGATACGCTGCCACTCTCCGCCTCGATGCGCGAAAATCTGGCGCGCATGGGTTATCACGCCATGACGCCCATTCAGGCGCAAAGCTTGCCGCTGACACTGGCCGGGCATGACCTGATCGCGCAGGCGCAGACCGGCAGCGGCAAGACCGCCGCCTTTGCACTTGCCCTGCTCGCGCACCTGGAAACCCGCTACATGAGCGATCCACAGGCGCTGGTGCTCTGTCCCACGCGGGAACTCGCCGATCAAGTCGCGCAGGAAATCCGGCGTCTGGCGCGAGCGGAAGAAAATATCAAGGTGCTGACGCTGTGTGGCGGCGTGACGATGCGCCCGCAGATGGCCAGCCTCGAACACGGCGCGCACATCGTCGCGGGAACGCCGGGCCGGATCATCGATCATCTGGCCCGCGGCTCGCTCAGAGTAGGTTCATTGCGCACGCTGGTACTGGACGAAGCCGACCGGATGCTCGACATGGGCTTCTACGACGACATCGCCGGCATTGCCCAGCAGTGTCCGGCGAAACGCCAGACACTGCTTTTCTCGGCGACTTATCCTGAAGGTATCGGCAGGCTGAGCCGCCAATTTCTACGCGAGCCGCGTGAAATCAAGATCGATGCCCCGCATGCACCAACGAAGATCCGCCAGCGCTATATCGAGATCGATGCCGACTCGCGTCTTCCCGCCATCGCGCAAGTGCTGATGCATTTCCGTCCGGTCAGTGCGATTGCCTTTTGCAACACCAAGCGGCGCTGTACCGAAGTGGTCGAGTATCTCCGCGGCACAGGCCTGGAAGCGATGGCGTTGCACGGCGACCTGGAGCAGCGGGATCGGGATCAGGTATTGATCCAGTTCTCGAATCGGAGTTGCACGGTGCTGGTGGCAACGGACGTCGCCGCGCGCGGACTGGATGTCGCGGACCTGGAACTGGTGATCAATGTCGACGTGACGCCTGACCCGGAAGTGCACGTCCACCGCATTGGCCGGACCGGACGCGCGGACCAGCAAGGAAGTGCCGTGACGTTGGCCGCCGGTGAGGAGATCGCGCGCGTGGCCGCGATCGAGCGGCAAAGCGGCCAGGATGCGAAATGGGAAACGCTGGACAAGCTGCCCGCAGATCATTCGACCCGCCTGCTGCCGCCGATGGCGACGCTGCAGATTCTGGGAGGACGCAAGGAAAAGATCCGGCCCGGTGACGTGCTGGGCGCGTTGACGAAGGACGCGGGTTTCGCCGGCGACCAGATCGGCAAGATCAACGTCACCGAGTTCTCGACCTATGTCGCCGTAGGCCGGGACATCGCCAAGGAGGCCGCAAAGCGGCTGAATGCCGGCACGATCAAAGGCAAGACCGTGCGCGTCAGATTGTTGCGCGACTGAATCGTCGACAACACCGAACCTGCCAAGCAGGCAAAACGGGCCGAAAGCAGCATGCATTCGGCCCGTTTTCATTCATGCGAAGGTACCGGCGCCAATCGCCCCGGCATCAAGCGCTGCCCGCTCCATTACTTCGCGGCCTGCCCCGGTTGATAGCCATCGTTCAGCGTCCCGAGGAAGGCGATCACATCCTTGATCTCGCCGTCATTCAGCGCCGGCGCATCGCCGTGCTTGCGATCGAAAGGCGCGTCGGCCACATCGACATTCTTCTTGTATCTGGCAGGCAAGTCGTTATACACGTCCAACTTGCCATTCTTGCCCTTTGGATACCAGCGCGCGGGATCGGTCTCGCGCTGTACATAGAAGTGCATTACATCGTCAATGGAATGGAACACGCCGTTGTGGAAAAAGACCTTCCTGGATAACACATTGCGCAACGTCGGCGTCTTGAAGAGACCACAGTAGGCATCCACATGCGTATAGTCCTTGCGAACCGGACCGCACAAACCAAGGTCGTAGTAATGCGGATTCCGGTTAGCCGCGATTTCCATGTTACGCGGCGCACCGAATGCCTCGAACTGAAAATCCGTGAAAACCGGCGGGAACTTACCGTCCACCGATGGCTTGTCGATATGGCATGACGAGCAATTTCCCTTGTTCGGATCTTCAAATAGCTTCAGCCCGCGCATCTCCTGCTCGGATAACGTGGCCTTGCCGGCCAGGTAGTAGTCGTACTTGCTGTCGTATGGATGGAAACTCGGGTCTTCCAATTGATATCGCGTCAATGCAAACAATGCTTCGCTGATGGCAAGATGTTCATCATCGAAGATACGGTCGCCGAATAATTGCTTGAACTTGGCCGCATACGGCAAGTCACGCAGCTTGCTGACCACTTCCGAGGCATTCTTGTTTGCCATCTCATGGGGATCGAGCAGGGGACCGGTGGCTTGATCCTGGAACGTATCGATGCGACCGTCCCAGTCGAAGCCCCCCTGCGGCACATTGTTCGCAGCCGCCTGCTGTGCCGCCGCCGCAGCGCCAGTCGGGTTCCCCCCCTTCGCCACCGACGCCACCTTGACGTCGCTCACCGGCGCGGCCGGTGCAGCCGTGGCGACATCGGTATCAGGCACGGAACTGTTCGGTCCGATCGTGAAATCCGGATTGTGTTCGAGATACTTCAAGGAGGGCACCGCGCGGGCACCCTGCTTTTGCATATCGAGACCACCCAGCTGGACGGCAAGGCCATTCGGCGGTCCATAGGCATGCGACGGATCATGGCAAGAGGCACAGGCCATCTTGCCCGACCCGGACAGCGACTTCTCAAAGAACAACTGCTTGCCCAACTGCGCCATGGCGCTGAGCGGGACCGGGTGATCCCGCCAAGGCGCCGCGTCGTATGGCACGCTTGCGCCCTTGGCAGGCGCCGCAGCGCGCAGTACCGCATCCGGCGCCACGGACGGCGCGGCCGAATCGCCGGTCGACGGCTTGGATGCGGAGGGCGCGGCGGCCTGCGTGTTCGATGTCACGTCGGACGAGACCGACGAAGGTGCCGCGGCACGAACAGCCGATTGCGGCGCCGCGTTGCCGCCATCATGTTGTTGCCCACAGGCCGCCAGCAGGACGCTCACAAGTAGCGATTGCATGGCGCCCAGGGTGACGGCGATGCGCCGCCGAGCAAGAATCATCATTGTTGTCAGCTCGAAACTTGCAGGCCCGTACCGGTATCCAGGAACAACTTCTGCGTGGCGCCGTTGTTCGAGAAATCGAACATGTTCTCGATCGTGCCGGCTTTCGCATCGAAAGAGCCTTGACCAATACGTTGACCCGAAAGCCAGTTGTCCTCGATAAAGCGCAGCACGGACGTCTGGTCGGTCAGCGTGTGGTCGATGTAGTTGGACTTCGCATACGGCGAAACCACCAGTAGCGGCAGGCGCGGGCCATAGCCGCAACGGCCATTGACAGGCGAACCATTGACCCCGTTCAGTGGCGAGCCCGACCCGCAGGTTGACGTGCCGTTCAGCGAATCCAGCGTCGAGAACGACGGGTTCACGATTTGATACGCGTGGTCGTACCAACCGTCCGAGTCGTCGTAGGCCAGGATCACCGCCGTGCTGCTCCAGTCCGTTTGCTTTTGCAGGAAGTTGATGACCGTGGTCACGAATACCTGCTCATCCAGCGGGTCCGAGTTGCCGGCGTGGGCATCCTGGATCGCGGGGGCTTTCAGGAAACTGACCGACGGGAAGTTGCCCGCCGCCACGGCCGTGAAGAAGTCATCGGTGTCGTATTGGTGATTCGCGGCATCGGTATAACCGATCATCGCGGTCGACGTCGGCCGTGCGTGCGTCGGGTTCGCGGTGGAGGCGTAGTATTGGAACGGCTCGTGGTGAGGCACGTAATCGCTCTTGTAGCCTCCCACCACCGACGAGTACGACGAGCGCTGGCACCCGGTCGTGCCGTTCGGATTCGTCTTCGTGCGGTCGAAGCCGCCCTCGAACCAGCCCCAGGTGATGTTGGATGCATTCAAAACATCGCCGATGTTCTTGCCGCTCATTGACACGGTCGCGTTCGTCGTCGACGAGCAGGCATCCCCGGTTGGGTCCGGATCACCGATAACCGTATAACCGGCTTGTCCATCCGCCACCGTGTAGCCGGACGTCACAGCCGCCGCCGCAGGCGTGGTGGAGGACGACAACGCAGCCGTCGCGCCGTTCGTCTGACCCGAAATCAGGTTCAGCGCACCAGGGGTCGACGGGCCGAACTGGGTGTTGAACGAGTTGTCGTTCATCGCGAAATGCTGCGCGTAGTTCCACAGCCCGGTGACCGTGTTGCCATCGAAGTAACCCATCACCAGGCCGGTGGTGGCATAAGTGGCGGACCCGATCGCGCCGGCCCTGCCCGTGTACTTCGGGAACAGGTCCATTGCCAGATTGTCGAATGCCTGCTGTTCCGGACCGTAGTTATGATTCATCGACGCCGTGTAGGCCTGCGACCGATCCAGGCGGAACGGGTTTGACGCGCCGGTACCGTTGGCCGTGTTCGTGTAGTTCGGGTTAGCGGTCAACAGCGACGCATTCGCCGTGTAGTTGTTCGCCGCAGGCGTGCCCGTCAACGCCGTGAACACCGGCTCGCCTTCTGGATTCGACGCATTCGGATACGTACCGAAATAGTGATCGTATGAGATGTTTTCGCCAAAGATCACCACAACGTGCTTGATCGGCGTCTTTGTCGCCAGCGCGTCTTGCGCGCTGAGACTCACGGTCGCAGGATGCCCATTCGAACCACCACAGGCGGCCAGAATGCCCGCCGCCATGGCGATAGAGAGTCCTGCCGCAATGGCAGTCGTTTTAATGCGTGGCATGTTTTCCTCGGATTCCCGATGTCTGGAGAGCGTCTTGTGGGGAAATGCGCGGAAAGGGTATCGACAATAAAAGGCCCCCTCATGACGAATTGCTGACGCAATCCTTTCTAACAATGCACATTGGCTGACAGTTGTGCGACGTTTATTCAAGAATCGTGCCCTTGAGTGAAAGGCTTCGGCAGGTATGGCGAAGGTTTTCTTACACTTCACCGACATCGGATAGCGAGAGAATCCCCTGACGCCGATGGTGTTTTCACTTATATCGTAGAATCACGATATGAACTTCGTGACTTAACGATATACGTCGCATCGCGTTGCGCTTCGGCCGCCTGCGTCCCCACGAGTGCAATGGAAAAAGTTGTAGGTCCGTCATTCTTTTTGCATCGGGCGGTGGCATCCGCGGGCTACAGCGCGGTGCCGAACCATGGCGATATCTTTCAAAGCGATTACATGACACCAAAATGGCGCGTTCCACGGTAATAACGAAAGGCATGACAAGAAAAGACAACGGTAGCGCCGCGAAGGCATCGGGCAATGGCAACTCGGTTGCACGACAGCACGCGGACGCAAACGATCCCGATCTCGAAGTGGTGCTGAAGGCGTTGAGTCATCCGTTGCGACGCCAGATTCTTGCGTGGCTCAAAGACCCGGGCCAGGAGTTTCCAGCGCAGACGCATGCGCGTGAACTCGGGGTCTGCGCAGGCCAAATCGACGCGCGTGCCGGGATCTCGCAGTCCACCGTCTCCGTGCATCTGGCCACGCTCGTTCGCGCCGGCCTGATTACGTCAACCCGCTTCGGGCAATGGCATTTCTTCCGCCGCGATGATGATGCGATAGCCGCCTTCAAACAGCGGCTCGACGATTTGATCTGAGCTGGCTGTCACAATCGCAACATCGCGTGGTTAGTCTGTTTCACTTTTTAGTGTTCCTTATCATGCCAATTGCCTTATTTGTCCTTGCCCTTAGCGCCTTTGCGATCGGCACCACGGAATTCGTCATCATGGGCTTGCTGCCTGACGTCTCGCGCAGCCTCGATATCTCGATTCCCAGCGCCGGATGGCTCATCAGCGGATATGCGCTGGGCGTTGCCATCGGCGCGCCGATCATGGCGCTGCTTACCGCCCGGCTAGCTCGGAAGCGCGCGTTGCTGATGCTGATGGGCATCTTCATCATAGGCAATGTTCTGTGCGCGGTCGCCCCCGACTATGGTTTCCTCATGATCGCGCGCGTGATCACGTCGCTCTGCCATGGCGCGTTCTTTGGCATTGGCTCCGTGGCCGCAGCGAACCTGGTGGCACCCAACCGTCGCGCACAAGCAGTATCGTTGATGTTCACCGGGCTGACCCTGGCCAACGTGCTGGGCGTGCCGCTTGGTACCGGACTGGGTCAAGCAGCCGGATGGCGTTCGCCATTTTGGGCCGTGGCCGTCATCGGTGTGATGTCATTGCTTGGTTTGTGGCGCGTAATGCCGGTCAACAAGAACGAACCGCGTATCGATCTGCTTTCCGAGATAGGTGGGCTCAAAAGCATTGGCGTGCATTGCGCATTGCTGACCACCACGCTGTTTTCGGCGGCGATGTTCGCGCTGTTTACGTATATCGCGCCGATATTGGAGCAGATCACGCATGTATCGCCGCGGACGGTGACATGGACCTTGTTCGTGATCGGTATCGGCCTGACGGTTGGGAACTACATCGGCGGCCGCATGGCGGATGCTTCACTGGGCCGCACGTTGATCCTGGCCTTTATTGGGATGGTGCTGACCAGCGTCGCGTTCTTCTGGACCAGTGCGGGGATGGTGGCGGCGATCATCACGCTGGCGCTGTGGGGCATTGTCACGTTCGGCGCGGTGCCGGCGCTACAGATCAATGTGATGACATTCGGCAAAGAGGCGCCCAACCTGATCGCCACGCTGAACATTGGCGCTTTCAATATCGGGAATGCGTTAGGCGCGTGGGTTGGTGGGACCGTCATCGCGCGAACACATGAATTGCACTATGTACCTATTGCAGCCGCCGGGCTCGCCATTTGCGCATTGCTGGCGACATTGCAGTCCCTGCGGATTGCACGATCCACGGGCCTCGCCGTAGCAACAGGCGCGTGAATTAGATTGAAATGCGGCAATAGGCGTGGCGTATGCCTTGCTTGCTTGCTTGCTTGCTTGCTTGCTTGAAAAGTATTCCCTTGTGGCATGTGACGCGGTGTCTATTGGCACCGTATGTCTTTTTAAGTTTTTCCCTAAAGGAGTGTGCAATGACATCGTTATTCGATCCGATTCAAGTAGGTGCACTGTCCCTGCCGAACCGCGTTTTCATGGCGCCATTGACGCGTTCGCGCGCAGGCGACAGCCGCGTGCCGAATGCCTTGATGGCCGAGTACTATGCGCAGCGTGCGTCGGCGGGGATGATCCTCACTGAAGCGACCTCCATCAGTCCGCAGGGTGTCGGATATGCCGGCACCCCTGGCATCTGGAACAATGACCAAGTGGGCGGTTGGCGTCAGGTGACCGACGCCGTGCATGCGAAGGGCGGACATATCCTGATGCAGCTCTGGCACGTCGGCCGCATTTCGCATTCCCGCTTCTTGAATGGCGCGTTGCCGGTAGCACCGAGCCCGATTGCGGCGGGCGGACATGTAAGCCTGGTGCGTCCGATCACCGCGTTCGAAACGCCGCGCCCACTGGATGCGTCGGAGTTGCCGGGTATCGTCGCCGATTACCGACGCGCCGCGGAAAATGCCAAAGCGGCCGGCTTCGACGGTGTGGAAGTGCACGGCGCGAACGGCTATCTGCTAGATCAATTCCTGCAGGACAGCACGAACCAGCGGGATGACGATTATGGTGGCTCGGTTGAAAACCGCGCACGTTTGGCACTGGAAGTGACCGACGCCTGTATCGATGTCTGGGGGGCGGATCGTGTGGGGATGCATTTGTCGCCGCGCGGCGATATGCACACGATGGGCGATAGCGATCCCCTGGCAGTGTTTTCGTATCTGGCAACCGAACTGGGCAAGCGTCGTATCGCGTTTATCGTCGCCCGCGAGTCACTGGGTGACAAACGTATCGGACCTGCGCTGAAGAAAGCGTTCGGCGGCGTGTATGTGTCGAATGAAAAGTTCAACCGGGATACGGCACAGCAGGTGATTGATGCAGGTGAGGCAGACGCGGTCGCGTTCGGGGTGCCCTTTATCGCGAATCCGGATCTGCCCGCGCGGCTGAAAGCCGGGGCGCCGCTGAATGAAGCGCGGCCGGATCTGTTCTACACGTCAGGCGCTGAGGGCTATACGGATTACCCGACACTCGCATAAGGAGGGTCGACCAAGAAACGTTGATACGTGCCGACCGGCGTCACGTTCGGCACGCCACCCTGTTCCGACTTCTGAGCGGAGCAAGCAGCGGCGGAGGATCGACCCGATGATGCGCCGACGCTGTTTAGTAACCGCGATCGGAACAATGCCACAGCAGCTCGTCGGCGTAAGCTAAGACGCGATGGCACGTGATAACGCTATCAGCATAACAACGCAAGCCCGGATTCTTCACGGGGCGCAATTCATTCGACCGTATAAGGCGACAGCCCTGATACTCCTGGCAGGGCATACCCGGCGGCCTCGATACATGGTCGATGTATCAAATGATGGCGTATTCGACCGGCATCCTCCTCGAGAACGCTGTATCGGCGCAGCAACAACAAAACACCTTGACGCAGGCAGCATCGAATAGGGGGGTGATGCAGATATATAGTATGGACATGATGGCAAGCGCGGCTGGAACGGAGAAGGTATCGCAGGAAGGATCGCGGACAACCTCACGAGCATGCTTGCTACCTTGCGAGCGTTTTAAAACCGTTAATGCGCCGCGCGCGCTAAGCATTCCGCGATAGGAGAAACAAGATGACTTTTCCGACTTCCGTCAATAACCAGATTACTGATGCCGTCACGCAGTCGAATGTGAAGGTCGTGGGTGAGGCCCCGGCCATGGCGCTGGGATCGGTCTACGAGACGATGGCGCACTCCAGCGGTATTCTGTTCCAGAATGCGGTGTCTGCACAGCAACAGCAAAACACGCTGGCCCAGGCGGCCGACAATCAAGGTGTGATGCAAGTCTATAGCGAGAACACCATGGCCGGGGCCGCAGCCACCGAGAAAGTCTCCCAGGGTGGCATTGCCGATAACCTGACCAGCTTGCTGACGGTATTACGCAGCATCCCGCCAGACCAGTAACCGAACGCGGTCGCGACTTGAATATGAACTGCGCGCTTGGCATGAGATACGGCACTTTTTCGGCATAAAGCCCAGCACGTGACCAACATGCGTTACCACCGGACCGAACGATCATCGATCGCATGAACTGTCGTCTTCCCTTATCGATCGCATCAATCCAATAAGCGCGCCCGAACCAATTGCAAATGTGCCGCTAATAACAAAAAGCGTTGGCAGCGATACTACACTTATTGCACTCGATCCAATCAAAGGTCCAATAACCAATGCAGCAAGCTGTGCACTACGTGCAGTCGCGCTAATCGTACCCAGCGCCTGTGGCGGCGATGCGGTTTGCATCACGACGCCGAACGTCATCGCGGTGATACCAAAACACGCGCCGTTTGCCAGCCAGATGATAAAGAGCGCCTCTTTCGCTAACGGGGCGCCAGCAAGCGCAGCCGCTCCCGGTAGCAATACCGTCACGCCAAAACCGATCAGGCCGGCCGTGGAAACGCATGTCATGTTCCAGGTAGCCAAGATGCGCCTAAATAACAGTGCTCCAATAATTCCCCCGGCTGCTGTACAGCTGACGATCTCGCCAAATGTCGACGCGGCAAATCCCTGCGCCCGGAGAAATAACGCGAGCATCGGATCGTATAAACCTAATGTCAGCGTTTGAACAAGCGATGCAATAAAGGCGTTTCTGAATTCGCGATGCCGCGCGAGAAAATTCCAAAGATCAAGGACACGAGGTTGCGTGCGTTTTACCGTGTTGTCGTCGGCGGACAGGCCGACATGCGCTAATAGCAACAGGAGCATGACGCCAAATAAAGCGAGCGTTGCGGAGAAAGCAAATCCTAGCAGGGGAACGTGAAGACCGGCGATGACAGCAGCGAGTAATGGTGCCATGATCTTGATACCTTGATCGATAAGCGTCATCCAACGCGCGTTATTCACAAACTGCCCGGGAGTCAGCATCATCCGAATAAGCACCTGCTCTGCCGGCATGGCTCCCAAATTGCTTAGCCCTTTCAATAACACAAAGAAAACAAAAATCCAGGCATTGGGCGCAAGCAGCAAACAAAGCGATGTGATGCTCCTGGCTAAATAGCTGTAGCGCAAAAAGATCAAGGGTGGATGCCTGTCTGCAAGACGTCCGAAGAACGGGCCGAGCAGCAGGCCAGGCAAACCATAAAGTGCGGAGGCAATGCCGATCGTCGTTGCCTCCGCGTGCCAAAAGTAGGTTAACGCTGAAAATATCAACGTGAAATCAACCCAAAGTATGACGGAACTATTGGCGCGAGCGAGGAGCAGGTAACGATATCCTCGCGGCCAGGCGAGCGGTGACAGTTCTTTCATCTGAATTGCTGGAACCGATGCGCATCTCGTACATATATTTCACCGTCGATCACAAACCCGTCGAGGCCTACCTCCTCAGCATACGCAACGAGATCCGTAGTCCGGTTAATAAACCCTTTCCCGTTGAAATTCAAAGACGTGTTACAGAGTACGCCAACACCAGTTTCTAGTTTGAAGCTTTGGAGTAATTTGTGCAGTTTGCCGTTGTCGACTTGGCTTACTGTTTGCACGCGAGACGATCCGTCCACGTGCGTTATCGCACGTAGTGCTTTATTCCGTACAGTTGTGAAATAAAGCATCCCGCGCCTGTAGGCTTGTATTTCTTTGGAATACACCACTCGCAGTGGCACTATGCGGCAAGCTACGCCAAAGATATTTATTTTGATCGCTGGGTGCTGTCATCTTCCCCCACCGATCGCCCGCCCTAACGCATCGGCCCCGTCGTGCAACGCCGCGGCGATTCCCGGCTCGAACGTCCAATGTCCTGACGCATCGATCATCCGTAATTGCGAAGACGGCCACGCGGCGTGCAGGGCCACCGCCTGGTCGGCGGGGCACACCATATCGAAGCGGCCATGCACGATGATGCAGGGGTGATCCTGCAACGCGTGCACGCGTGAAAGAAAATCCGGCGCGGGCAGTTCATGCGCCATGTAATGATGCTCGAGCAATGCCATCGACACCGCACGCTGCTCGGCTTCTCGCGAACTGCCCTCCTCCACGGGCGCGGCCGGTGCTGGCTTCGGCTTCACGCTTCCCACCGACGACAGCTTGGCCTCGAACCCGGACCACGCCTTGGCGAGCGCAACGCCGGCCGCGTCGAAGCGCGATAGCGGCGCCGCGGCATATTCGAGAATCTGGTCGCGATTCCGAGGCCGCCGCCCGTCCGCGCGTTCGATCGCATCGAGGAATCGATCGTGCGCCTCCGGAAACACGCGCCGCACATCCCACAGGAACCAATCGATATCCTCACGCCGCGCCAGGAAGATGCCGCGCAGCAGGAAGCCGGTACACCGCTCGGGATGCGCGATGCCGTAAGCCAACGCCAGCGTCGTACCCCAGGAACCGCCAAACAGCGCCCATCTTTCAATACCCAGCGCGGTCCGCAATGCCTCGATATCACCGACCAGATCGCTCAGTCCGTTGTGTTCGGTCTTGCCGAATGGCGTCGACCGACCACAGCCGCGCTGGTCAAACAACACCACGCGCCATTTCAGCGGGTCGAAAAACTGCGCCCACGACGGATTCAACGCACCACCCGGCCCGCCATGAACGATCAATACCACAGGTGCATCGGGGTGGCCATGGGCACGCCAATAGATGGCGTGCCCATGACCTACCGGCAATTGACCATCGGCGAAATGGGGGAAGGTGACATCGTCGTTTGCAGCAGTCGTCATGGGCTATCCGGCATCGAGGTATCAACAGGTACCGCAACGATCGCCAAACCCGGCCAAACCAACTCATCGCCAGCGCGTGTCTCCGGCGCGATCGTCATTCACCCGTCAGTCTACCGTTAGCCGCGCATCCGCGCCGGATGCTGGCGTCGCACCAAAAGGCCAGCAAAACCCTGGCCTGCCGGAACGGCAAGCCGCGACCTGGTACACCCACGCGTCACGCGGAGATCGTCCACACAGCGGCGACCTTTTATCCCTCCACCTCGGCCGGCGCCACGGTCACCTCCCTCGGCGGCATCCTGTCCGGCATGACGGCGCCAAGCCTCAGCGCCTCGCTCATGATCTCCGACAGCACGGGCGTGGCGACGGTACCCCCTCCCCGCACCGCGCCCGTCGGGCCATCGATCATCACCGCCACCACATAGCGCGGATCGGTTTCCGGTGCCAGCCCTACCGCGGTGGCCAGATAGGCGTTTTTCGCGTATTGCTTGCCCGCCAGCTTCCGGGTGGTACCCGTCTTGGCCGCAATCGCGTAATGCGGCACGCGCGCACGCTTGGCGGAACCATCACCATCCACGCCTTCTCGCAGCATCCGCCGTACCGCCGCGGTCGTCTTTGGCGATAATCGTCGCTGCGCGGCATCGGCCTGCGCACCACGACCCGCGTCATCCCGCGTCGCCGTCGGCATCGTTTCCGCCATCGTGAGGCTCAAGGGCAATATGCGGCCCTCAGGGCCGAACATCGTGAAGGCGCGCGCAAGTTGCAGCAGTGATACCGAGAAACCATAGCCGTACGAGAAAGCGGCCTTGTCCGTCCCGCTCCAGGCCGACGATGCGCGCAAACGCCCCGAGGACGCGCCGGGAAACGGCAAATCCGGGCGAATGCCGAATCCCGCCGCCTCGAGCCCCTCGTGGACTTGCTCCGCGGTACCACGCGACATCAGCCGGATCATGCCGACATTGCTCGAATATTGCAGGACACCGCCCACGCTCAGCGCATCGCGCGGCATGGTATCACGCACGACAAAACGCCCCACCCGCTCCCAACCGGGCGATACATTGATGACGGTCTCCGGGTTCACCCATCTGCGCTCCAGCGCATTCGCCACGTGGATCGGCTTAACCGTGGAACCCGGTTCGAACTGATCGGTGATCACGCGATTGCGCAACGCATCACCCGTGCGGGCGCGCGGCTTCCCGGGATCGAAAGACGGCCAGTTCGTCATCGCCAACACCTCGCCGGTGCGGGCATCGAGCACCACGGCGCCGCCGCCTGCCGCACCATGCGCATGCACCGCTTGTTCCAGTGCCTCATAGCTGGCCTGCTGCAACCGGGCATCCACCGTCAGTTGCAACCGCTCGCCCATCACCGGCTCACGCAATATCGTGTTATCGACAATCTCGCCCAAACGGTTGCGGATCACCGCGCGCGCGCCTGGGCGCGGCTGGAGTTGCTTGTCGAATGCGGCCTCGATGCCTTCCTGGCCCATGCCGTCGATATCGGTAAAGCCGAGCAATTGCGCGCTGGCGATGCCGTCCGGATATACCCGTTGCCACGCTTCCGATGTCCGCACTTCCGGAATCCCCAACGCCCGCACCTTCTCGGCAACGTCCAGCGGCACCAATCTTTTGAGATAAATGAAGTGCCGGTCCACTGCCAGCATCGCCTCCAGCCGATCCGGCGACAGGTCGAGCAGTGCGGCGAGCGCATTCCGCTTGTCGGCCGGCAATGGCCGCGCCAATGCCGACGGCATGGCGTACACGGTCCGTACCGGTTGGCTCATCGCCAGCAACCGGCCATGCCGGTCGACGATGTCACCACGTGCCGCCGGCATCGCCAGCTCGCGCGAGAACCGCTTGCGACCCTCGGCATCGTAGAAAGTCTGATCGATGACTTGCACCCAAAATGCCCGGGCGCCCAAACCGATGAACGCCAAGGTCAAGAGCGCCATCACCACCGCCGAACGCCAGCGCGGCAATCCGCCCGGCACCATTGGCGAACGCATGCCATGGGTCGCCCCTGAGCGGGTTGGCCGCCCGGAACAGGCAGACAAACCGGCCAGCAGCGGTAATACGTCGGCGGCAGCGCGTCCGGATGCGCCAATACGACCATCCACACGACCGTTTTTACCTGCCTTGCCACGCCCTACGCTGTGCTTCATGCCGTTCTCGTTTGCCATATCGTCGCCGCACATACTGCCCATCAGCCAGATAAACACCATCAGCGAACTGCCCAAATTGCATTAAGTCTAGCCCTATCGCGATGCCCCTGTCCGTTACATCGTGCGGCGTCGTGGCACGAATGCTGCATTCCTGTGCATTTCATCGATGGCGCGGGCGCGCCGTGACGGGCCACACGCACCATCAACCGCGCTCGGCAAACGGACGTCCCCCGTGCGGATGGCAGCCGTTTGCCTGACCGTGCCACCTTATTTTCCAGGAGCGACTGATGAATGATCCCAAACCCGTCGGCAAACTTGCCAACCAGGTGGCACTGGTGACCGGTGCCAGTTCCGGCATCGGCGCTGGCGTGGCAACGGCGCTGGCCAAGGAGGGTGCCGCGGTCGCCGTCAATTACCACGCCAATGCCGACAGCGCGCATGAGTTGGTCGACGAAATCCGACGTGCAGGTGGCCGTGCCGTCTCGATAAAGGCCGATGTCGGCCAGCCGGACGATATCGCACGCATGTTCGCGACCGTCCACGATCAGTTGGGGGACGTCGATATCGTCGTTGCCAATTCAGGCATCCAGAAAGACGCGCCATCGATCGATATGACGCTGGAAGACTGGCACAAAGTCATCGAGACAAACCTGACCGGCCAGTTCCTGACCGTCCAGGCCGCGGCGCGAGCCTTTCTGGCACGGCAACGGAAGCAACAGTTTCCCGATGGGCACCCGCCGCACTCGAAGGCGCTGGGCAAGGTGATCTGCATGAGTTCCGTCCATGACGTCATCCCGTGGGCAGGGCACGTGAATTATGCCGCTACCAAAGGCGGGATCAACATGATGATGCGCACGCTTGCACAGGAATTCGCACCGAAGAAAATCCGCATCAACGCCATATCGCCAGGCGCTATCCGTACGCCAATCAACCAGGAGGCATGGGAAACGCCGGAAGCGCTGGAAAAGTTACTGCGTCTGGTGCCGTACAAGCGCATCGGCGAGGCGGAAGACATCGGTAATGCCGCCGTGTTCCTGGTATCGGACGAAAGCGATTATGTCGTTGGCACGACCCTGTACGTTGATGGCGGCATGACCTTGTATCCGGGATTTGAAGACAATGGCTGATACAAACCAGCCGCGAGGCGCATCCACGCAAAAAGGTCCCGCCGCGCGAGACGGCGCCACGGATAACCATTCGGCATCCGATGCGTCATTCGGCACCCCGGATGACACGCCGCGCGGTCCGGCGAACATCACACCGGTAAGCGCCGCCATCGGAGACCATGGCGTGGTCGGCAACATGCGCACGCTTGCCTTGGTCAGCACGGCAGCACATATCGATTTTCTCTGTTATCCGGCATTCGACTCCCCTACGGTGTTCGCGTCACTGCTCGATGCGGAGCGCGGTGGCCATTTCGCCATTGCACCGCGCTTGCAACGGCCGCGCGTGCGTCAGATGTACCTGCCGGAGACGAACGTGCTGTTGACGCGCTTCATGTCCGAAGAAGGCGTTGTCGAGATCGTCGATTTCATGCCGTTGCATACCGGACGCAACGACGGCAATCATGCCCCCGGCACGAGTGTGCCGCAGGAAGGGCACGCCGCGCCGCAATGCACCGAGGCCAATCAGCTGATCCGGATCGTATCCATCATTCGCGGCACGATTGGATTCGACTTGCTTTGCGCACCCCGCTTCAATTATGCCCGCACGCCGCACGAGACCACGCAAGACGCACACGGCGACGTACTGTTCATCCCGTGTTACGACGACGCGCCACCACAGGACGTCGCGGCCGCATCGGACGGCGTGGGCGCCCCCGCGCAAGACCGCATCCGGCAACCACCATTGCGGCTGAGTGCATCGGTGCCGCTGTCGATCGCCAACGGCGACGCCTGCGCGCACTTCGCGCTGAGCGAAGGAACACGCGTGGCATTCGTTTTTGGTGCCGACGACGACGGCCTCGGGCAAGGTGCAACGGGCGACATTGCCCGTGCGATTCATAGCCCGGAAGCGGATATCAATGCGTCACTGGCAATGCCCTCACCATCGCGCGCCCCAGCCTGCGGCAAGGCATCGTCACACGAGGAAGGCGAAGGACGCCGGTCGCCTGCGAACGACGAAAAGGGCATGATGTCCCCCGGACGGCAAACACTGGCGGCGATCGTGCCGTGCCTGCATGCGACGATTGCCGGATGGCGCGCCTGGAGTGATCGCGCAACCTACCGCGGCCGCTACCGTGAAATGGTGACGCGCTCGGCGTTGCTGTTGAAATTACTAAGCTCGCGCGACCACGGCGCCATCATCGCTGCCGGGACCTTCGGCCTGCCCGAGACAACCGAAGGCCATCGGCGATGGGACTATCGATACACCTGGATTCGTGACGCGGCATTTTCCATTTATGCGCTGATCCGGCTGGGCCACGCGGACGAGGCGGATGCCTTTGTCCGCTGGATGAACCGGCGCGTGGATCATCCGGATTTCGATGGCCGTCTCAAGGTGGTCTATGGCCTGGCCGGCGATTGCCCGTCGGAGGAAGTGGCACTGGCATCGCTTGCCGATGGGCACGCTCAGCAGCCACCGCTTATCGGCAACGCCGCGGCCGACCAATTGCAGCTGGATATCTATGGCGCGTTGATGGACGCGCTTTACCTGGACAATAAGTACGGTACGCCCATCTCCCACGACGGGTGGCGTAATGTGACGAAGATGATCGAGTATGTCGTCGAACATTGGCGTGAACCGGATGCCGGCATTTGGGAGTTCCGCCCCGGCAACCAACCCCTGCTGCATTCGCGGCTGATGTGCTGGGTGGCCGTTGACCGTGCGCTGCGGCTGGCGGCCAAGCGTTCATTGCCGGCGCCGGTCGAGCGCTGGACCGCCGTCCGCGGCGACATCTACGACGATATCTTCACCCACTTCTGGAATCCGGATCTGAAAGCGTTCGTCCAATCCCGAGGCGGTAACCGACTGGATGCCGCGGCATTGATGATGCCGCTCGTCAAATTCATTTCGCCAAAGGACCCCCGCTGGCTCAGCACACTGGATGCGATCGGACGCGAACTGGTCGTGGACCCGCTGGTCTATCGTTATCCGCCAGACGGCGGCGATGGCCTGGACGGCAGCGAAGGTAGCTTCCTCGCCTGCAGTTTCTGGTATGCGGAAGCGCTGGCGCGGGCCGGACGCGTGGATGAGGGACGACTGATTTTTGAGAAAACGCTCGGCTATGCGAATCACCTCGGTTTGTATTCCGAGGAGCTATCGGCCGCCGGTGAACCGTTGGGCAACTTCCCGCAATGTCTGCCGCATCTCGCGCTGATCAGCGCGGCGTATGAGCTGGACCGGAATCTCTAGGCGGTGTGATCTTCAGCACGACGTGGACAGTCCCTCCCCTGTCAACCAATCGCGCGGCTGAAGGTATCGGGTGGTAAAAAGCGCTTCCACGGAGCCCGGCTCGGGCGCCCAGTCGTACCGCCAAATCGGATTCGGGGGCATCGACATCAATATTGCATCCGTGCGCCCGCCGCCTTTCAGGCCGAAAATGGTGCCGCGATCCTGCAGCAGGTTGAATTCAACATACCGTCCGCGCCGGTAGGCCTGGAAGTCGCGTTCGCGCTCGCCATAGAGACGATCGCGTCGCTTCTCGATGATCGGCAGATAGGCGCTCAGGAAAGCATCGCCCACCGCGCGCAGCAGCGCAAAGCTGCCCTCGAAACCAAAATCAGCGAAGTCGTCGAAGAAGATGCCGCCCACACCGCGCGGCTCATTGCGATGCGGCAGATGGAAATACGCATCACACCATAGCTTGAATGCCGGATAAAGCTCCGCGCCGAACGGCGCCAACGCGTCGGCACAGGTTTGGTGAAAGTGCCGGATGTCGTCATCGAAACCATAGAACGGGGTCAGGTCCATCCCGCCACCGAACCAGAAAGTCGGTGCTTTGCTACTCCCCGCCTCCGGCTGCACGATGAACATCCGCACGTTCATATGCGTGGTAGGGCAGTAAGGATTGCGTGGGTGCAGCACCAGTGAAACGCCCAGCGCCTCGAAAGGCCTGCCCGCCAGGTGGCGACGACCGGCGCTGGCGGATTCCGGCAATGCCGCCCCACGTACCTGTGAGAAATTGCAGCCGCCCCGCTCGAAGAAACCCCCTTCCTCGATCACCCGGGTAATGCCATCCCCCTCCAGCACGTCACCTGCCGGTCGCGTCCAGGCATCCTCGCGGAACGGCTGGCCATCGGCTTGCGTCAAGGCATCGACGATACGGGTCTGCAGTTGCAAGAGGTAGGCACGGACAGCGGCGACGTCGGGCGAGAGTATGGCGCTGGTCAGCGACGCGTCCGGTATCGACGTGTCCGCCGGGGACACGTCGGCCGCGAGCCAATTGGGTCCCGACGAGACGCGGGCGCCACGCGACGGCAGCACCACGGCGGGCTGGACCCGCCGTGATTGCAAGGCCGCGGTGCGGCGAACGGAGGACGAAGCGGACGGCACGGACATGATCGGACGCGCCGCAAAACGGCGCCTCGCCAAAGGACATGACTGTCAGTCTAGCGGGAGGGTGCAACAGCGATGTTGATATGGGTCAAGATAGACGCGGATCCCGCATCGCGTGGCGCGAATCGACGGCTCATGGGTCCGGCAAGAAGCATCCGGCCCCCGATAGGCCCGCATGCTCGTGGTTTTCCACCGTCTCCTCAATCGCCCAGATCGTCGAAGAGCCCGTGCTTCACGGCATAGCGGATCAAGGCCGCATCGGTCGTCATCGCCATTTTTTCAAGAATGCGCGCTTTGTATGTGCTGACGGTTTTCGGGCTGACGTGTAATGCCGCCGCAATCTCATTAATGCTCTGGCCCGCGACAAACCGTCGATACACGTCCAGCTCCCTGTCCGACAGCGTGTCCTGTGGCGGCGGCCCGTCAGCATCGTTCGCGCCGCGCGTCAGCGCCACCGCCATGTTTTCCGCCATCGCCATGCTCACATACGGATGTCCACCGGCAACACGCGATACCGCATTGACCAATTCCGTCGATGCGCTTTCCTTCGTCAGATAGCCATTCGCTCCGGCCTTAAAAGCCCGCAACGCGTACTGGCGTTCCGCATGCATCGTCAATACCAGGATCTTCAACGCCGGCCGCATCGCGCGGATCTTTGGAATCAAATCCAGTCCGTTCCCGCCAGGCATCGACAGGTCCAGCAACAAGACCTGTGCAAAGGCCTGGTTGACCATGGCCAGCGTGCTTTCCGCATCCGCCGCCTCGCCCGCTATCTCGAAGCACCGCGCTTTCCGCAGGATATGACCCAGCCCCTCACGGACCAAGGCATGGTCATCGGCGATCAGCACACGAATAACCACGGGATCAGTGCCGATTGAATCAAATGTGCCTTTGTTATCCGGGGCACCGATACCATCGGCCAATGTCCCGCCGTTCATCGCGTCTCCTCGCGGGCAATGGCCGCAGATGGCACCGTCACGCAGATCACAAACCCATTATCGAACATCACCGCGGTGTCCCATGCCGCCTTTGGCCATGGTTCATGGACGCCTTTATCGTCCATCTCCCACACCCTTTGCCTCACTTCGGCAGGGCTGCCGTAACGCAAGACGCCGCCCATCAACGTGGCGCGCTCACGCATGCCGATCAAGCCGAACGATCCGCGCGCATGCGGCCCCCCGGCCGACGACGCATGGGGCGGCGTATTCGATCCGCCCACCCCCACGCCATTGTCCGCGACCCATATGCGATAACACGGCTGGAGCGGTGCGTCGGGGGACGGCGCGGCGGTCGTCCGTTGCAGCGTCACGATGGCGCGCGTCGCGTTGGCATGTCGTGCGATATTGGTCAGCGATTCCTGCACGATCCGGAAGATCGCCGTGGTGGCATTATCGGTAATGGGCCAGTCGTCCGCATCGTCGGCAGTGGCCTCGCTTCCTTCGACGGCGAGGCCCTCTCCCGATGCTCCCGAACGAACCGTCACGACGATGCCATGCCGCCGGCGCCACTCACTGGCAAGCCAGTCGATGGCGGCCACCAACCCCAAGTCATCGAGCATCACCGGGCGTAAATCGGCGGCAATTCGACGGACGGCCTGCACCGTATCGTCGATCAGGCGCTTCATTTCCGACGTGCGACCTCGCCATCGGTGCAACGCAGTCTCGGAACGCGACGCTTCTTCGTCCAGATCCGCCTCCAACAACGACAGATCGACTTTCAACGCCGTGAGACGTTGTCCGAGATCGTCATGCAGCTCGCGCGCGATACGCGACTGCTCATCTTCTCGCGCCGCTTGAATACTGGCGGACAGGTGGCGCAATTCATTGCGTGATGCTTGTAGTTCGGCCCTTGCCTGCAAACGCGCGGTGATATCGCGCAACAGCACCGTGTACACACGGCGCCCGGTATCGCCGGAACCGTCACCGTCGCCGTGTTCTTCGCCACCGCGCCTGCTCGCGTCCCCATCCTGGCTACCCGGCCCGGCGCATTCGACGAATTGGGAAATCGATGCCTCGATGGGAAACTCGGTGCCATCGGCACGCAGGCCGAACAACGGCCTGCGCTTGCCCATTTGCCGTTCGCTAATGCCCGTCACGCCGAACTGCCGCACCTGCTGTGCATGCGCATGCCGGTACCGTTGCGGAATGAAGCGCTCCAACGAGGTGCCTATCGCGTCCTGTGCGGTACAGCCAAACAACTTTTCCGCGGTCGGATTGAAAATCAGGATCGTTTGCGCCTCGTCGATCGTGATGATGGCCTCGGATGCCGAGCGGATGATGCCTTCGAATTGGCGCTGCATATCGCCCGCGTTGGCAAAGGGCGGGAGCGGCAACGCGGCATGCGGCGTGCACGCCGACGGCACATCGAAAGACGACGATGCGACGGCGGGGCGTGACGAATTCGCGGCGGAAACGGGATCGGACATGACGATGAGCCAGAATGTTCCTTGATGCAGGTCAATCGACAGAGGGCACCGGCGCGGTATGGTCCTGGGCACGACCCCTTCCGTTTGCCTGAGCCCGAGTATACCTCCCCATGGACGTCGATACCGCCGTAATCCAACGGCACCGCCGGTGCGCGCCGCGATACGATATCTACCCCGCCAGCGACTGGTTCGTGGAAGCATTCGACGCGGCAGCGCTGGATGCCACGCTAGCCGCCTGCTCGTCCCTCGGTCCCGTGCGCGTCGCCATGGATCTGCGCCTGCCCGCGCCGGGCATGGGCTGGTCCAGCCGCGACTGGCGCGAACTTCCCGCGTTACTCGGCCGCGATATGGCGCTCCATGTGGCGCGCCTGGCATCCGATGGTGTCGGCCGCGCCGTGCCGGTCGACGAAGTCCGGCTCAGTTGGCACGAGGCGCCGCACGGCGGTTATGCCGAACGTGATGGCACGTCACCACCGTGGCTGATGACCCTGTTGCGCGACCATTTCGCGATGTCGCCCCATGCTCACTGCAGTGTCACGGTGCCAGCCTCATGCCGACGGACCGGCGCAATCCAGATGTTGCGTGGCGACGGCTTCCAGCGGATCGAGATCGTGGACGATGGCAACGCGTCCGAAGGGGTACGCCGCTGGGTGCAAACAGCGGCCGCAATGCATTTTGCGTCGATCGGCGCGGGCTTCGTCTACGGTGCGCCAGGCCAGACCGCCGGCGCCATGCGTGAAGCGCTGACCGCGCTGCTCGATGCAGGGCCGTCCTACGTCGTCTTGCAACACGCGGAAGACTGTCGGCGCGGCTTCCGTCCGGTACTTGACCGCTCGCATAGCGACCGCTCGACGGTTGAGGTGATGAGCCTGCTGGTCTGCGCGGCACGCATCCTTGCCGCCGCGGGCTATCGCTGCATCGGCCAGGACTTGTATGCGCGCACCGATGATCCCCTTGCCGTGGCCCATCGCCAGGGACGCCTGTTGCGCAAATCGCACGGTGCGTCACTGCGCCCCGTATCGCTGGTGCTGGGCATTGGCCCGGATGCCATCGGGACGGTGGGCAATGCGTATTATCAAAACCGCGCCGATCCCACGCGCTACCGTCAGGCGTTGATGCACGATCAGTTACCCGTCAAGCGCGGCGCCGTCCTCGGTGCCAACGACATGGCGCGACGCGCGATCATCCAGGCCTTGGTGACGGATCTGTTCATCGACATCGCTGCCATCGAAACGACGCATCGCATCGACTTCGTCCGCGGTTTTGCCGAGGAAACCGCGGCATTGCGCGCATTCGAACAGGTCGGGCTGATGCTGTTCGACGACGCGATGGTCGAGCTGACCGATGCCGGTCGCCTGATTGCCGGCAGTATCGCGATGGTATTCGACGACGCGGTGAAGCAGGCCCGACTGCGCATGCCCCTTCACGGTCCGCTATAGCGCTGCCCGTAGGGATTTCCTGACACGAAGGAAAATCTTCCTACGTCCAATCCGTCCATTGCTGATGGCAGCGCGCCAAGCGCGGACGGATACTGCGATGCAGGGCCTTTACGCGCCTACTCCATCAAGGCTTGATGCCTGGCTGCATGCCCTGCGTTCGCCTTCGCATTTGACGAGATAGCCGATGACAACCGCGCACCGCTTCGCCGCCCCCGAATCGATCGGGACCACCGAACATCCGATACGCATTCATCGCCGATCGGAGACGCGCCCCGCGCAGGCGGATCCATCCGACTCGACATTGGTGACCACGTCCCGTGTTCGCTGTTCCAATTGCGCGATGCGCAATATCTGCATGCCGGAAGGGCTCGACGCGAATGCCTACGCGAAACTGGACGCGGTCATCTGCACCTCGCGGCGCGTGCGGCGAGGCGAGGCGCTGTATCGTTCCGGCGAGGCGTTTCACAATTTGTATGCGGTTCGGCTCGGTTCGTTCAAGACGGTTGTCGCCCACCCCGACGGTCGCGAACAGGTCACGCGCTTTGACCTGGCTGGCGAAGCGCTGGGGCTGGACGGCGTCTATACGGACGAGCACACATGCGATGCCATTGCGCTGGAAGACAGCGTGGTCTGCATCATTCCGTTCCACCTGCTCGAACTGTTATGCCGTGAAGTGCGACTGCTGCAGCGGCATGTGCATAAGATGATGAGCGGCGAGATCGTCCGGGAGTCAGGGCAGATGATGCTGCTGGGCAATATGCGCGCCGATGAACGCGTCGCTGCATTTCTGCTAAATATTTCGCACAGGATGAAACAACGTGGCTATTCCGCCAGTGAATTTCAACTGCGCATGAGCCGCGAGGAGCTGGGAAGCTATCTGGGCATGAAGCTTGAAACGGTCAGCCGCACCCTTTCACGCTTCAAGCGTGACGCATTGATTGCCGCGACGGGTCGTCGCGTGCGTTTGCTCGATATCCCCCGCCTGGAAGCCATCTGAATCTCCTCCCTCTTGCAGCGCCGATGACATCGATTGATTACGTATGTCGCGGCGTTGCTTGATATCACGCGCCTTGCGCCGTATTGCCGCAGTCCGGTTTGAAACGCGTGTTTATCTGATACGCGTCAATGTTTGCACCCCCCCCTGCAGGATGATCAGCACGACGGTCGGATGGACCGGCCGCAATCTTGAAAGCGATCAACGCCAATCGGGAAATACCGATCAAGATTCGCCAGAAAAAATATCTAAACATCATTGTCGAACAGGATCACCGCGCGATCAAACGTCGGACGCGACCAATGATGGTTTTCAAGACTTTTCGCTGCGCACGCGTCATCCTTGGTGGAATCGAGACCATGCACATGATTCGCAAAGGTCAGATGAACGGCTGCGCTAAGGCACTCTCGCCCGCTCAGCAATTCAACTCCTTATTTTCATAAGCAATCCTATTCATATAGATTTTCTTGCAGCACCCACTTATTATTGCGACAGAACCGTTCAACGTCTCCATGCTCGGGCTCAAAGATACCTCTGCGCCCGCTATCTGGAATGCCGTCCTGTTTAATCTATAAGGTATTCATAAATACCAAATATCTCCCTCAGACGAGCTATTTGCACCAAAGCCCAAATTATCGGTTTAGGACGAGGTGTAGTGGATTTTTAATGAATCCTGGCCAGGCCTCATCCCTTGACTTGCCACCGCAGCCGTAAAAATCGGATTAGCTCATGGCAGCCACCAGATGCGTTATTTGCGCGCAAATTATCAAATTTCATTGTGTTTTCCGCGTTTTTTTAACGTAACCGCTTGGAACACCCCCTGCTTGCAATAAAAGAAATTGCGTTATCTGCACTCTGTTTATAAAATAAATAACAAAACTATTGCGAACAAACAACGTCACCGAGAAGTCCATGGGCAACAATACAGTCCAGCGGCTAATGAATGACACCCTCCGTGGGCACCCGATAGACTCTGAGATGCTCCAAAACATGGGAGTAAGCGCTGCCCTCGCGTCGCACATGACGAAATCGGGTTGGCTGCATCGGCTGTCTCAGGGCGCCTACTTGCTAACGGGCGACACGCCGACACGCGACGGAACGATCGCCTACCTCAGTAGAAAAATTGCTGGCCTTCACGTCGGCGGCAAAACCGCACTTTCCTGGCAAGGCGTCCGGCACAATATCACTTTTCGCGAAAAGGTCGTACTTTGGGGGCAAAAGCCCTACCGCATCCCTCCGTGGGTTGCGCAACACCTCATGTACACATTTCAAACCACGAATTTGTTCGATGACGATTTACCGTACGACACCGGATTGAAGCCGCTTCCTAATGGGCACCACGAAGTCATGGTGTCAGTACCAGAACGTGCGATTCTCGAGCTCGCCAGCGATATCGGCAAAGGACAATCGCTTGAAGAAGCAAGCAACGTGGTGGCGGGTCTGCGCAACCTCCGCTCCGACGTGCTCGACGAGTTTCTAACTCACTGCCATCGTGTCAAGGTCGTCAGGCTTGTAAGGGACCTCGGATTAGAAGCTGATTTTTCTTGGGCAAAAGGCATCCAGAAGCATGTAGATCGCCTCGGCGCCGGGAAGCGATGGTCTAATCGTACAAAAAATGGTCGTATAACATTAAAGCCGACATGAACGACAGCTACACCAACACTGTGCGGCTGATGCTAGGGGTCGCGCCGACCATATTCGACACACCGCTTTTTGCAATGAAAGGCGGTACCGCCCTAAACCTGTTCTTGCAGGACATGCCCCGCCTCTCCGTCGACATCGACGTCGTGATGACTGATCCGAAGCTCACCCGCGATGAAGCAATCGCCGCGATCAGCACCGAGATTGAACGCGCACGAACACAGATCGAAGCCGAAGGACACGCAACGCGGTTTTCCGCAGCAACGACGTCCGGCAAGGCCAAGGGTGATGAGGTAAAGCTCACCGTATTTTCCGGCGATACATCGGTCAAAGTCGAAGTCAACTACGTGTTTCGTGGCACATTGCTACGCCCCGTCGAACGCCCTCTAGTTAAAGCCGCAGAAGATCTCTTTAATACTCGCATCGTCGTGCCGACGCTCCACGAGTCAGAACTCTACGGCAGCAAGCTCGTGGCGGCATTAGATCGGCAGCATCCGCGAGATCTGTTCGATGTGATGCATATGTTTTCCACGTACGGACTGCGGGCCGATATCGTCGATGCGTTCGTCGCTTACCTCTCCGGTCACAATCGCCCTATTCATGAAGTGCTTTTTAACGCCAAGCGCTCAATGAAGGATGTGTACAAAAGCGACTTCGTTGGCATGACAATCGACGCAGTGGGCCTTGATATCCTCGAAACCACGCAAGAGCGCTTGCACCGGGAACTTCCCTCAGCCCTCACGGAGAGCCATCGACAGTTTCTGATTTCGCTTGTGCGAGCCGATCCGAACTGGTCGTTGATGCCCTACCCACACCTACAAGATCTGCCGGCTATCAAGTGGAAGCTCGTCAATCTCGAAAAACTAAAGAAGAATAATCCGGCGCTGTTTGCTAAGCAGGAAGCTTTCCTACGTGACGGATTTGCCGCAATCGATGCGGCGAAACGCCGAAAGTGACATACGAACAACTATCGCCAAAATCTTATCCTAGGGAAGGTCTGATTAATGCACTTTGTACTGTGCATGGCAGAGGGCCAAATGAGAGTTGGCGTTCTGATCCACTCAATTGATTTTTATCGACGCAATTCTGGGCGTTCTTGGTGCGATATTCGCTCCCACGTGGCGTACTCGCCCCTGCGCCGGATTCGCGTTTCTCACATCGTCACCAACTTGCGATGCACCATCCATAAGTTGGACAGAGCGAACAAGATCGTAAGTTACGACGTGTTTTTCCTTAAACCGCGATAGCCGCACTTTGACAAACCCAAACTGGCGTTTGATCACCCGGAATGGATGCTCAACCTTCGCGCGAATACTCGCCTTGGTATGTTCTAACTCATCAATCATGCGATCGATACGTTTGCTCAGATCCAACGCTTTACGTTTTCCCGGACGCATTGCAATATGCCAGCGCACTTCTTTTCGTGCGTCTGCGCGTTTGTGAGCGCCTTGATAGCCTGCATCGCCAATAACGTCTTTTTCGTCTCCATGCAACAGCGCGTTCGCCTCAACCACATCATGAACGTTCGCGCTGGTTCCTCGCACGGTGTGCACCAACCCAGATTCGGCGTCAGCGCCAATATGGCACTTCATGCCAAAATACCATTCGTTGCCTTTCTTCGTTTGGTGCATCTGCGGGTCTCTCTCGCCACTGCTGTTTTTGGTCGACGTCGGGGCCGCTATCAGCGTTGCATCCACGATGCGTACCAGCACGCAACATCAAACCCTTCTCACGCAGCAACGCATTGCGCTCAGCGAAAATCTGCTCGGCAAGTTTGTGCTTCTCAAGCAAATGTCGGAAACGAAGGATCGTGCTCTCGTCAGGTAGTCGAAGATTCCAGTTATCCAGCCCTGCGAACTCACGAAAAAGTGGCACGTCATGCAGCGCTTCTTCCATCGCAGGGTCGCTTAGCGTGAACCACTGTTGCATGAAGTGAATACGCAGCATGCTCTCCACGGCGAAGGGCGGCCGCCCGCGACGACCCTCTGACGCGAATGGTGCCATCAAGGCGACCAAGGAAGCCCACGGCACAACGCGGTTCATTTCCTCCAGAAACTCGCGATTGCGGGTGCGTTTGGTCGTCAAATCCAGTCCGAGATAAGTTTGTTTCATGGTTCAAATCGTCCCAGCCCTTATCCCATCAAGCAAGCACTTTCTGACTACCTTTTTGCAGACCTTCCCTAACAATGAATAATTGTTAAAAGATATCCTTCGATCGCTTTAAATAAAAATCGCGACGGGTCGGCCTACGACGCGAGTAGAGTAAATATTGCCTGGCGCGAGAAAGATAGGAAATAAATACTCCTCGATCGAAGGTTGCCGTCATTCGCTCGCCATTGTCTTAAAAACAATATTGAACTGTCTAGTAGTGGCCGGTACTATTACTTGTTAATCTCACCGAGTTAATCGAACAGGCTAGTCATTTCTCGCTGTTTTGGACTATCCATTTGGTATACGTCAGCGATGCGATCATGCGTTTCGATTCTTGTTTGTTCGACCAGTTTTTTCATATTCGAGAGAGGCATGCTCCGCCGGCCGACGTGCCGAGGCTTGTGCGGCGGCCGATAGACGGCGCTACCCGCTGTTTCACTAAGCCAAGCCGGCTTTAATGAAAACGATGACTAACCGCGCGTAATCGCGCTGTGAAACGAACTGAAAAAAATCATGGATGCCTACGAGCAGATCCAGTCCAGTAACCCGCTGGGGGTACAGAACA
>Ga0308167_1000337_pt1 | contig 94403 bp, 100 predicted proteins | sample PhyCR1_2_FD_202138 | JGI IMG/M metagenome (GOLD analysis project Ga0308167, IMG submission 202138) | Phyllosphere microbial communities from UC Gill Tract Community Farm, Albany, California, United States - DLSLRC.R1 | ecosystem: Host-associated > Plants > Phyllosphere > Unclassified | place...
TCTGTACCCCTGAAAAGGCGAAAGGCCGCATATAGCGGCCTCTCTGGCTTTTAACGTTCCCAACCGCGCGTTGCAGATTAGGTAAGTTGTCAAAAATTCCATCAGGGAACCGCTAACAGCTTGGGGCCGACTTTAAGCGGTTTGTAATTTGCGGTGTTACAGGTCAAGCAGTTTTTTCAGAAAATAAAAAAGGCCGCTCAGTGGCGACCTTTCGGGGGCTATTTATCGGCGTCCTGCTCGCGGCTATCGTCAGGCGCAGCAGCGACGGGTGAGGGTGTCACCTCATTGATGCGCGACGGCTCCAGTTTGCCCGCAGCTATCTCGTTCATTTGCTGCATGCTGGTGGTCAGGCGGTCAAACAGCTGGTTATCCATATCAACTCCTGCAAACGTGTTAACGCTTGTTATAGCACGATGACGCTTGCCTGCGGCAGCAGGTAGCTTATACCTGCCAGATTATAGGCTTTTGCCATCAGCTGCATTTCCGAACCGTTGTACTTAGCAAATTCTGCTTTCCCGCCTGTTATCCCGTCCGCGTGTACCGGTACCAGCCAGGGAAACTCTGCTCGGACGTTTTCAGGCGCGGCGTGCTGGTGGTGGTAAACGCAAAGGGGGATCTGCAGCAGATGTGCGCCGGGTTTGGTGCGACCGTCGATGTGATGCAGGCTGATTCGCGGCGATTCCTTACCGTGCTGTAGGCAGGCAATGCAAGGCAGCTTGCCTAACGCATCCATAACCACGCGCTCTGCTGCTGTAGGCGTTCGCCCTTTAAGCCCTTTTCCTGACGCGCTGGCGCGCGTTTGCGGCTTCGCCGTTATCCGTGCAGGCTTTTTCTCCTTTAGACGCTCAGAGGCGCTTACAGCGCGTTTCAGTGCTTTCGCTCTTTGTTCTGCTTTCCATTCCGGCGAATTACGCCGCTCAATCTGTCTGGCGATCATTCTGCTAGCGCTGGCCTGCTGCTTATCAAACTGCTGCTGGCGGTACTCCGGATCGGCCTGTTTAGCGGCTTGCTTTTCGCGCTGGCGCTGTAGCGCTCTGGCCTGTTTTTCCCGAGCTGCCTGATACTGTGACGCTTCCATGTGTGACCTATTCTAAAATTTTCCTTAGATTTTTGATCACTTGAATGATGTTGTAAAGCGTCATGGAATTATCCAGTGGGAGATTTAAGATTTCTGCGGTGAGGCAACCAGCGTGCTTGTACGTCGCTTAGAGCTGCGATCTACGGCTCATGTGTGCCACGGGGAATATGGTAAGAAAAGCGCTGCAGAACGTCGCTGAGGCGGTGATACAGGCGATTGGCAGTGAGATGTGAGAGCGGCATAGGGTGCTGGAGTGTGGATAACTGCTTAGTCGCAGGAGTTATCCACTTATCCACCGTGTAGATCCAATAATAGTACCGTATAGATCCCTTTATAGATCCAACAGATCCCCTTTGCTCTCAGCCTTAGTGCTGCAAGGGTTTAAAAGGGGTTAAGGTGTGCTGTGAGGGGGAAAAGGTGTGCTGTGAGGGGATGGAAGGTGTGCCGTGAGGGGAAAAAGGTGTGTCGTGAGGGGAAAAAGGTGTGCTGTGAGGGGAAAGCATGTTATTTTCATGTATAACTCACGATCCTTATGGCTGATTGCGTAAAACCATGAAAAGTAAAATGTTAATCTCTGATGTTCTCTACGCTGATACCTTGAAGAAAAACAAAGAGCTAACAGTTAACCAACATAATACCGTTCAGCCAGTAGCTATAATGCGGCTAGGTGTGTTTGTGCCTAAACCAGCTAAGAACGCTGCTATAAGCCCACTGGTAGATGCGTCTGAACTACTCAAAGGGTTATCCCTCGCACGCGCTGAAGGTTATGACAACATTCAGATCACAGGCCCGCGTCTGGATATGGATACTGATTTTAAGGTTTGGATAGGCATTGTTCGATCATTTCATGATCATGGCCGACAGGGTAATTCAATTTCACTGAAATTCACCGAATTTGCCCGCAATTGCGGCTTCCCCTCTAAAAAGATTGATTCTGAATTACGCGAAAACATACATCAGTCTCTTATAAAAATACGTTCAAAAACAATAGCTTTTAAGCGTGGTAAAACTGCTATTGCAGGCTATATAACTGGTCTTTTAAAAAGCGGTGGGTACGATTCTGATGAAGATACAATCGAGCTTGAAGCCGATGAAAGGCTGTGGGAACTGTATTACTTTGATCATCGCGTACTGCTGCAGCAGCATGCTATTAAAGCCTTACCCAAGAAAGAGATAGCCCAGGCATTGTATACGTTCATAGAAAGCCTGCCTGCAAAACCTCAGCCTGTGTCTTTTGCTCGCATTCGTGACCGGTTATCACTCACAAGCTTGGTAAAAGAGCAGAACAGAATGATTAAAAACGCGGTGAAGCAGTTACAAGACATAGGTTATCTGGAAGCATCAGTCATAAAAGAAGGTCGTGAAAATTACGTTTTAATTCATAAACGTAATCCAAAATTAAAGCCTTAGTGCAAGCGTAAAAGGTGTGCTGTGAGGGGAAAGAAGTTGGTGGATGAAGGGAAAAAGGTGGGCCATGAGGGGAAACACCAAGCCATCTATGCCTAAAGCCCAACAAGCAAAAGCATTTTGCCTGTTTTCTATGCATTACTGAGCGATCATTGACCTTAATTTGCACGAAAACTTACCCTTTGTAGCTTTGATACTGAGACATTCCCCTCACAGCACACCTTTCTCCCCTCACAGCACACCTTTTTGTGATTAATGCCTCAAAAACTACTGCCTCAAGAAAGTATAAAAAAAACATAAAATCAAAAAGATAAATACTAAAAGGTGTGCTGTAGGGGGAGTAAAAAGAGCTGGCAAAGGGAAGGTTATCTTGATTGCGAAGAATGGAAAGAATTTGCCTGATATTAGGTATCGGCAAAGGATACAATGCGGGCTTGAAGTCAACCATGATTAAGATTTGAGCTTTATGTCAGCTCGCCCAACCACTTTCTCTCTCAGCACACCATTTTTCTTTATCGACTGCCTTTTTTCCCCTCACAGCACACCTTTCTATCTCTACCAGCCACTAGCAGCGGAAAAAAGGCCAGCGCCTATCATATTTATAAACATTACTGAGAATCAGAACTGAGGGCGATTACTACACATTGTTCAACAGGCTGACGCTGGTAGCGCAGAGCGCCAGCAATGATGTTTGCTAACATGATTGCTGCCAGCAATCCGCCGGAAAGTGTTTGTAAACATGGCAGGCAGTGATTGATGCGATGAAAATAACAGCAAATTTGGCATTTTCTAATGCGCCATCATGATTGCAAACATCTTTACCGGATAACTCCAGCCCGGCTGGCATGTTTGCAAACATTTTTACCGCTGTTCGGGATCTCCATCATGTTTATAAACATTGTGACCTACTTGTAGTAATCGTGCTGGTGGCGCAGAACGCTGGCCACGATGTTTGCAAACATGACAACCACCAGTATTCCGCCAGAAAGTGTTTATAAACATGATGGACGCTGCTCACGCACGATACATTGCCCTGGCGCAATTGGACTGGCACGTTTGTTAGCATGTTTATAAACACTTTTCAGCCTGACACCCGATCCCATCATGTTTGTAAACACTGTTAGTCTATTCATGGCAACGGCTGACGCCTGCCATGAAACCAGCAACGCGGCAGCGATTGGCCGTTCAGGCCGTGAGGGCAATTTCTACACTTCTCACATCCCCACAATCGGCCCTGCCGCTGGTGGCTATCATGTTTGCAAACATCGTTAGTCTATTCATGGCAACTGTTGCTGGTTTCATGGTGGAGGGTGGCGCAGCCACCAAATACGCTCGTAATATGTACAGATTGAACCTGTTTACCATGAATAGACGAACATTTGCCTGCTAACTGAGTGGGCTACCATGAATAGACTAACGTTGCCATGAAACCAGCAACATGAGGGCAATTCTTACATGCTTTGCGATCAGGAATCCCGCCAGCACACATGAAGTACAAATAAAAAAGCCGCCCGAAGGCGGCTTACTGTCATTTGCTGTGGATTACTGTCACCGGAGCATTGATGGTGGTATTGATGTTCATACCCTCACCGCCGCTATGGGCGTTCAGCAATGCCACCAGCAGTGACACAACAAGTGCGTTGCGTCTCATGTCTGGAGCCTTACATTTGGACCAGTGGCGTTCGGGGCGCCGTACAAGAGAAGAAAGCTTCTGCTTGTGCTCGGTCATAGTTGTTAAAGGGACAGTCAAGGTTCCGAATGGCTGAGAATCCACCCCTTGCTGTATGCCGTTGAATAAAGCATGCCATATTACTTATGTGCTTTCATTGCCTTTTCTGATTCCACTCTTAAGAAGTGACAAAAGTGTGGAAAAAACCGCTTTTTTGTTCAAAAAATGCTCTGCAATTTTTGGCCACTATTGTGGAAACGCAAAAAAAACCCAAGAATTATTTGCATAACACAAGTTGCAAACACTATTTCAAGACGTATACTGGCCTTTGAAAGCTTCTGCTTGTGTTTGCTGCTTCAAGCAAATCTGCAGCAGGCGAAGGTTGCCTGAGAACATCCTTTGCCTTCTGGATAAATGCCTGAGAACATTTTCCGGATTCATCAAAACCGCCTACGGGCGGTTTTTTTGTGACCGTCTTATTAGCGGCTCCGCGCTGTGTTTACGACTCAGGTAGCATTGCATAATTTTTCCAAAAAGTTTTGCCCTTTTCGTCGTGATCACGCAAATTTTCCGAGTTCACCCAAATCAAACTACGCTCGTTTTTTATATTTCACGCAGTAATGCAAGCTACTTCTGGTCGCTGCGTGTATAGCTAGGGACGTTTAGATCCGGTTACCAGCATAAAAAAAGCCGCTAAAAGCGGCTTTTGTTTGGATTCAGGAAATTGTTTTCAGAAGAGGGTAAAGCATTTCGTTAGATTTTAGTTTGTTCCCTCTGTCATCGTATGACACCCACTGCTTTTTCTCAAATGCGATGTGATAATCACCGCGATCTATGCGTAATGGCTGCTCTTTCACGCGTGAATCCCGAAATCCTTTTGCTCTCCAGTACCCGCGCCATTTATCCAGTTCTATCTTTTTTAAACCTAAATTAATCATGAGGTAATTCTTAACTTCTTAGATTTTGAGTGATTGTACTCGAAATCAACCACTGGTCAATTCCCTGCGCGTAATCTTATACTGTATTTTTATACAGGCAAAAGGAGGTGAATATGATGCGATTAGAACTGATAGCCAAACCGGCATATACCGCGCCACGACAGGCATACTTGCAGTTTTTAGAGAGGGTTGCAGCGGGCTTTCCGTCGCCGGCAATAGGCTACGAAGATACGCCGCTGGATCTGAATGAGTATTGTGTCCGGGCTAAAACGGCGACCTATTTTGTCCGCTGCCAGGGCGAATCGATGATTGATGCCGGTATTTTTGACGGCGATTTGCTGGTGGTTGATAAATCGCGCACGGCGGCGGACGGACAGATCGTCATTGCCTCAGTGGACGGTGAATTTACGGTAAAAAAGCTGCAGCTGAAGCCGGAGCCGATGCTGCTGGCCATGAACCCGCGCTATAAGCCGATCCCGATTGAACCGGAGTCACTGGAAATATGGGGCGTGGTCACTTACGTGATCCACAGCACTGACAATGTTTCTGCACAGTGACGTTAACGCGTTCTACGTGTCCGCCGAGCTGGCATTCAGGCCGGACCTGTACGGGCGCCCGGTGGTGGTGGCGACGAACAATGACGGGTGCATTGCCGCACTGAACAAAGAGGCGAAAAACGTCGGGCTGAAGCGGGGCGATCCGCTGTTTAAAAACCGGGACACTATCCGGCGCTATGGCGTGGTGGTATTCAGCAGCAATTACACGCTGTACGACGCATTCAGCAAGCGCTTTCACACCATCGTGGGCGAGTACGTCCCTAACCTTGAGGCGTACTCAATCGACGAGGTATTTGGCTCTCTCGATGGCATGTCAAAGCTGGTGGACTATCAGACCTTCGGAGAGGAGATCCGGCGCACTGTCATTCAGCACACCACGATGAAGTGTGGCGTGGGGATAGCAGAGACCAAGACGCTCTGTAAGGTTGCCACGCACGCAGCAAAGACCTGGCCGAAAACAGGCGGCGTGGTGGTGCTGACCGACCCGGCGCGGCGCGACAAGCTGCTGTCGCTGCTGGACGTGTCCGAAACGTGGGGAGTGGGGAGCCGGATAGCCGCCAGGCTGCGCATGATGAACATCAAGACGATGCTCGACCTTGCCCGCGCTGACACAACCACAATCCGCAAAACGTTTAACGTGATGCTGGAGCGCACGGTAAGGGAGCTGCGCGGCGAACGCTGCTTTGAGCTCGAGGAGAACCCGCCCACGAAGCAGCAGATTGTGGTGAGCCGATCCTTTGGCAAGCGCCTCACCAGCTTGGATGAAGTGAGCAACGCGGTTTGCTTCTTTGCCACCAGCGCCGGCGAAAAGCTGCGGCGGGAAAAGCAGTACTGCCGGAATATCACAGTATTCATCCAGACCAGTAAGCACGATCCGGACTACCCATACTACTCGCGCGGTGCCAGCCATTCGTTTACCACGGCCACACAGGACACGCGCGATCTGATTGATGCAGCCGTGCGCGGCCTGCGGGCTATCTGGCGCGATGGCTACCAGTATGCAAAGGCTGGCGTGATGCTGGGGGAGTTCTGCGGCTCAGAGCAGCAGCTTAACCTGTTTGATGAAGCGCCACCGCGTCCTGGTAGCGATAAGCTGATGGCTGTTATGGACAAACTGAACAGCTACCAACGCGGCACACTATTTCTGGCAGGACAGGGCGTAAATCCGGCTTACCAGATGAAGCGAGAAATGCTGTCACCACGTTATCTCACACGCTGGGAAGAATTACCTGTTGTAAAGTTAAAGTGACTGAGCGTAAGCCTAGGAATTTAAAGAATTTAGGTTAAGTGTAATTAGCCATTAATTAATTTCGTTTTGAGCAGTCAAAAGGCCGATCAAATGTTGATCACCTTTTAGAATGTACATACAATCGGAAAAAACCGAAACTGCATTATTTTTCGATTGAGCTGGCTTTCTAATCGGGAGTTATAGGGATATGGCTAACATTCTTTACGCTGCAATGATTTCCTTCTTCACATTGTTATCACTGGGAACTGCGTTAGTCGCATATCTATTACCCGGCATGTTGCGTTCTTTTGATGCCGAAATGACGAAAAGTAAATCCTTCCGCTAACTCTTTCCTTTTTTGTGATCGTGATACTGAAAACCAGCCTGCCGTTACAGGTTGCTGGTTGTAAACTGCACTAAACCCCTCTGCGGTTAATGAAAAATTTAAACTTTCCTTAGAATGTCATAATATAAAGTCTGAATTTGACCATTGGACTCCAGAATTTGACCAGCAACAGCAAACCTATCGTTTTGAGTCAGCCGATGCTTATCGGTGCGATTATGTCAGAAATTGGCAATCAGAAACCGGGTGCCACTATCAGCGCCGCGCAGTTTAAGGCAATCACCAAAGCGGCAAACAAGATTATCGACGCTTTCAGTTCTGAAGCCGCTGAACAGGTTGGTGGATGATGGGCATGAGCCGTTCTAATCTAAACCGCTCAGAGCGCGAGCCGCTGGTGGTTAGCTTTTCAGGCGGTCAGTCATCAGCATTTATGTGCGACTTCCTGATACAGAACTACTCTGACGCGTTCGACTTCCACTTTGTCTTTGCCAATACGGGCCGTGAGCACCCTGAAACGCTCATATTTGCCGACAAGGTAGATAAGCTGTTTGGCCTTAACCTGATATGGCTGGAGGGCGTTACCAGCCCCATACACGGCACTGGCATGACTTACAAGGTTGTGACGTTTGAGACTGCAGCACGCCGCGGTGAACCGTTTGAGCAATTTATCAGCGTAGAGGGGATTCCCAATGTTTCCCGCCAGAAGTGCAGTGATTACCTGAAAACTCAGACTATCCGCTCATGGATGCGTTCTAACGGGCTTGCCCGCCGTGGCTGGTCTGCCAAAACGGCAATCGGTATGCGTGCTGACGAGCCGCAGCGGGCAGATATGAATAAAGCCTCGACCAAGCGTTACAACCTGGTTTACCCGCTTTGCCACTGGGGCGCGTTTACCAAGCGCGACGTAAACGACTTTTGGGATGACATGCCATTCAAGCTGAACATCCCGCCCCATTACGGCAACTGCCTTACCTGCTTCAAAAAGAGCGACGCCAAGCTATTTCTCATCGCCCATGAACACCCTGAATGGTTCTCATGGAATAACGACATGGAGAAGCGCTTTGGCAGGGTTAAAGCGGCTGAGGGGCATAGCTGGTGGCGCAGGAAGCGGGACACCGATCAGCTGATGGAAGAGGCCGGACTGCATGACCACCAGCGCCTTATCTACCTGACCAAAACTGATCCTGACGACAGCGACGGATGCACCTCTTCGTGCGATGCCTTCCAGAACGTCGTAGAAGATGAATTTGAAGAAGAGGCAGCAGTATGAGCCAGGTAGTGAAACATTATCCGATGCCGGTTGTACCGGCGGAGCTGGTGGAGCCGCTGATCCGCTTTCTGTCCGACCGTGAGGAGCGTATTGAGTTTCCACCTCATATGTTTTCAATGCTGAAAGCCCTGGGGGAGGAGATCGCGCTGGCCGCACTGACTGCAAAGCCTGCCGGGTACACGATTGTGACTGGAGCAGGTAACACATTATTCAGGAAGCACAGGCCGAGACTTCGTATAACCAATGAAGCGCCCGTGCCGGTCTATACCGTTTCACCAGCATCAGTGAGTACCGGGCAATGAACCTGCGTAAATTCTTCCGCCTTAAAACGCCGTGCGCGAATTGCCCGTTTTTAAAAGCTGGTGGCATAGAGCTGAACCCCGGACGGCTGGAAGGAATTAAAGCTGATCTGCTGGGCGATGATTTCAGTTCATTCTACTGCCACAAAACCACGCATCTGACAGGCAGCGAAGAGGACCAGGACGGCGAGCAGGGTTACAGCGCGTCCGGCAGAGAGGCACACTGCGCAGGCGCTGCCGCGTTTCTGCTTGCCCGTGGTCGCCAGAACATTGCTATGCGCCTGGCGTTTCACGAAGGGACGATTAAGCCCGCTGATTTTGAGCCTGCGATCGACATGATCGACACGAAAGACTGAGGACACCGCCATGATTAATACCAGAATTATTGGCGATATCATGGCGCTGGTGCCGAGCTATGCCGTGACATAATCTGGCGTCTATTATGATTGATAACATCGTAATCAGAGCACTGATCATGAATGCAAAATCCTTAACAAAATTAAGCCTTGTTATCTTATTAGCGGGATGTGTCAGTAAGCCTGACAACTATGACAGGAATGTTTTTGCTGCTGTTGCAGATGTGACAATAATCAACTTAGCCAAAACGAAGCCTGTTGATTTTGATAAAGATAACCCTATGATTTCTCTGAGAGGAGTTTGCCAGCAATACACAGTAGACCCGGCTAAACACCGTGAGGAAATGTTAGATATTGCAGCGTCAGTAGGTGAGACATACTGGAATTTTCATTTCCCCGGCCAGCCTAAACAGTGGCAGTCTTTCTCAAGACGCAATGCTGATTTAATTTACCAGGACTGCCGCGCTGAATACCTTATGGCTCGCGGAGCTACAGCCGTACCGCTTATCAAACTCAAAGACCCATCCGAATATAAAACGGATGAATGGAAGAAATAACCCTTGTTAACAGCGTGATTAGCCGTCGGTGAGTGGCGTGTCTCAATCTATCTCCACGCCTGCCATACTATTCTCTGCTGGTTATCAGGCACTGCGACGGCGTTCTACCAGCATTTGCGCCATAGACTCGACTTCCTGAAAATCCCTTGAGGCAGCGGTTCTCAATATGAGGTTCCACTTGCTGAGAGTACGCGCATTTTCTGCCAGATCGCTGCCTGCTTTGAGCCGCCCGTTTTGTTCCAGCCAGACTGCTACGTCTGACCAGTCCCAAAGTGGGGACTGACCTTTAATACGCTGAACAGGGCAGGGGAAATTGCCGTTGCCGCGTGTGCCGTCTTTGAGCATGGCTATCGCCTGGCGTGACATTTCGGCGTTATCCGCAATGTCGCTCAGCCCCACCAGTGCTGAATCGACAGACGCCACGATAGCGCCAATTCCGGCTGACTCGACGTTTTGAATCGCTGACGCAATAGCTGTGTCCAGAGAGCCTGCTTCTCGGTCAAATTCCAGATAAACGGCGTGGCCATATGCGCAAACCAGCGCATCATCACAGCCGCTTTCAAACAGCGCATCTTCCAGTCCTTCGGTCTCATACGTTACGCCTGAGAGTGTCAGAGTGAAGTTATAAAGCGCCATAGTACCTCTTCTTTTTCGTGGGTGTGTAACTCGGTAAAGAGCGGCGTTCACCACTCCTTACCGGGCAAAATCATGTGCAGTGATCGACCTTGCGCCTGATTTGCTTCGCGTGGTTCTCCGGGCTTCGCGGAGTAGACCACACACTCATTTGATGATCTCGGTGTTCATCTTCTGGATTACCGCAGCGCAGCTTGCAAAAGCAGTGAGCTGAATCGCCCGGTGGAACCCAAACCCAGCCTTTCGTTAACGCATAATCAATGGCTGCTTGAATATGCTTGTTCGGATGTTTCTTCATTCTCCTCCGAATAATAGTATTCTATTCTCCGTGTTGACATCCGTCAACGGCGGTAACTCTATCCGTTGATGCCCGCACCCCCTGACTACCTGGTCACACGCTGCTGACTGCCAGCCCGGACTAACGACAAGATAATCTAATTTGCTTGTATTGACAAGCAAAACCTTTGCCTGTACATTACACCTCATGGCGCAACGGTGCGCCGTCGCCCTGGCGCACCAGGCATAAAAAGGAACCTCTTCATGACCCACGCATCAATGACTTCTACCGCCGCTATCCAGCATATGTCCCACACTCTGACCGGCGCGATTGCTCAGAGCCACCAGCCTGGCTTTATCGCTGCTGAGGCGTATGCGGATATCAAAACCAACTACGAGCTGGTGGCCTCCAGCTGTACTGACCTGGCAACCGTAGTCTGGCTGCGCAATAACATCTGCTTTGGTTACATAGGCGATGACTGCAGCTTTGAAGAGGTCAATCTGCAATACCGTGATCACTATGACTTCATCCTCAAGTCTGGCTGGCGTCCGGGTACTGCACCTGCGAATAAGCTGGTACTCAGCAATATGTATGAAATGGACTGGTGGGAGCCGCAGGATATCGTGGTAACAGCCCACACTGACACTGAAGTCAGCGGGACAGCCACCATGACAGACACTGAGGGCGAGTATCAGTTTGCGTTTGAGTGGACGATGATCATGGGCGAAGAGGCCGGGCAGTACGATATACCGTTCATGGTAAACATCACGGCAGCACGCTTTACCCTGCCGTATGAGTTTGAACTGTTTGAAGATGACGGACGCCCGCTCGATGCGCTGACAGCTTTGCAGGAAATGGATTGCGGTCTGGGATTTTGTGTTGAGTTCTTCCCGGACGTTTACAAACAATACGCTCCGGCTAAAGGAGCCACTGAACGAGGTTAATTATGACCGATAAAGCACGCGACCCACGGGCTTTAAACTCAGTTAAGGGAGACGTCCCGGCGACGTCTCAGATTCAGATGCGCGTTACGCCTGATATCAAAGCCCGCTATGTCACTCAGGCACGGCGGGAGGGCATGAAGCTGTCAGAGTGGATTCAGCTTCACCTTAATGCGGTGTGCGATAAAGCAGAGGCTGATCGTCAGTGGGAAGAGAAGATCGCCGAGAATAATAAATATTTCCGCATTTACAGAAAGCGGGATAACACCTGGAGAAAGCAATCACCGCGTACTGACATATTTGGGATGCCATATCCTGATTACACTGATAACGAATCAGAGGCAGGCATCTGGCTAAAAATCGAAATTCGCGCCGCGTCATATAACCCGTATTCACATATGCATCTTCGGGAGGGTGAAGAACTCATTGAGTCTACGCCAACGCGAGATCAGCTTGAGTTGCGTGCCTGGCTATCGGACTAGCCCCCGACTACCACAGAAAAGCAATGACAGGATTAGAACACCAGTGATTAAACAGGAAATCAGGGCGCTGTTTCTGGCGCACGGCTTCAAAATGGAGCAGCAACCTGACGGCAGTACGGATTTTGACCCGGCGTATTACAGCGTCGCTCAGGCGCTCGCAGAGAGCTTTAACGATATTTACGGGCAACCAGTCGGAAACGTGGAGATCGCCGCTGCTGGTGGCGCAGAGGCACGCACAATGCCGCTCTTTCACGATAAGGCAGCGAGCATAGAGTTTCCCGTGTACGTCATGCGCGAACCGTCCCAAAAGCCCGCGCTGGCCACCAGCAAAAATCCGGCGTTCGTGCGCTGATGGACGACCGATTAAGGCAGTACGGCTGGTACTCATTTGAGGGCTGGCCGGAAAGTGAAGTGCGCGACTTTCTTATCACCAAATGCCACATACTCCATGCCCGCCAGCTACCAGACGGCAGCTGGTGCGGGCTGCTGCAGTTGCTGTATACGCTCAGCGTCTGCATGGGGATCACGCCCACTGATGCGTATATGTATCGCTGGTGCTTTGAAGATCCGAAAGAGGCGGCACACTTCTATAAAACCGCCGTGGCGTATGACGAAATTCCGGTGCGCCGGGAGTCGCTGGTGGGGCATCGGCACACGACAGGCATTCCGCTTTACGTGGAATTTGACCAGCTTGGCCTGCCAAAGTGGCGTTAACACCTTTTTACTGACCACCAGCTATCCGGCTGGTGTCAGTTTTTCAATAACAGCAATACAGAATGGTAAAAAATGGAAATCAGGATTAAATGCCCGCACTGCGGATCAGGGAGCGTCAAAAAGAGCAGGGCGGTTTATGAGCAGGGAACCTCAAAGACGCGCAGCGTGAGCCACACGGGCTGGATCTCAAATCGGGGATCGGGCGGTAGCAGACGGCAGGGCAAATCAACGCGCCAGTCAGTCGCCGCATCGCGTAATGCGCCCGCTGGCCGCAAGCTGGAAGGCTTCGTATTTACCGGCGCATTCATCCTGTTTACCTGGCTGGCTCTCTGCGTGCAGGGAACCACGCTGCAATCGTCGCTGGTGGCGGGCGCTATCCTCGCAATGCTGGTTACAGGGCTGGTGGCATACCTGAACCGACACAACCGGCGTAGAGAGCGGGTAAACTATGAAAAGCAGTGGTACTGCAGCAAATGCGGCGATACATTCATCAGATAAGTAGTGTTCAACCCCTTATTTTAAAAACTACCCACAACCAAAAAAGGAAAGTGTTGTGCTTTATAAATATGTAGGAAATGAAGATCCATTAAAGGCGATCGATTATCTCAAGCGCTTCGTGAACGATGGAACGATCAAAGCCACTGCTCCACGGCAATTTAACGACCCTGCAGAATTCAAAGTTAACTTTGTTTTCGATGCTACTCAAGATGAAAAAAAAGGATTCGTTCGCCGCCTGTGGCCTGGTAAAAAAGAAGAAGTCTATGATAATTGGGTGAATAACAGAGCGGAACACGTTGAAAACAATGATGCTCTTAGGCTTCGCGCAGCGCTTCTTCAGACTGCAGGAGTTATATGCCTGACTCTTGAGCCAGATAATTACTTAATGTGGTCGCATTACGCTCATTCTCACTCAGGTTTTTGCATTGGCTTCTCTGATCAAGTGCTTAATAGCTTAAAAACAAAAGATTGCGTAGCTCATGCTTATGTTGAATATGAAGAAAAACCACCTTCAGTGAATTTCTATAATACCGATGAGGAAGAAGTTGGAAGAGCGCTCTTCACGTATAAAAGCAAAGTATGGGAGTATGAGAAAGAATTTAGAGTGATTTTTAGAGAATCTGGAATAAGAAAATTAGAAATCTCATCAATAAAAGAAATTGTACTAGGATGTCGGGCAAGTGATGAATTGGAGGCGTATGCCAGAACTTTAATTGGTTCAGGTATAGGTATATTCAAAATGAGGGAGTCAATTTCTTCATACCAGCTTGAGAAGATTGAGTTGAAAGATAATGTGTATTTTTAACTATAATCTCCACCTTCAAAAAAAGTAACTTTACGTTATTAAATAGGCGCTTAGTGCGCCTTTCCTATGGTTGCTCTTAGTGGATCACATCCCTAAAATGCGGCCATCTTTACTTTTATCAGACAATCCTCATACATACTCATGACACAACAGCTCAAATCTATTCAGGCGCTGCGAGGGCTTGCCTGCCTCGCCGTCGTTACCTTTCATTTCCGCTACCAGATAAAGGCGCACTATCCGGCATTGACCAAACTGCTTTCAACCGGCGCTATTGGTGTGGATCTGTTTTTCATCCTCAGCGGCTTTGTTATCACGCTCTCTGTATCGCGTATGGGTACAGGCTTTGCTGCAGCGGGAGACTTCCTGAAGCGCCGTGCGCTGCGCCTGCTGCCCGCCTACTTCATTCTGCTGCTGATTAACTTCCTGTTAAGCGGAGCAATGGCGACGTTCCACTATGCCGATAAGACGCAGGCGCTGATTAGCGCGGCGACGCTCTCTGTCTACCTGCCGCAGCACGCGCCGTTTTACGTGGACGACAGCGGGTTTATGGGCGTGCGCTGGACGCTCAACTATGAGTTTCTGTTTTACCTGATGATGGCCGTATGCCTGCTGGTGCGCGCACGCTGGGCGGCGCTGGCCGCAATGCTGGGCGCGGTGCTGGTGGCAGTGCCGATGGTAGCAGGCCACCAGCCGACGCTGCTGGTGCATGGCTACGACATGGGGTACGCCTACATTAACCTGATGACCAACCCGATTATCTGGCAGTTTGCCGCGGGCGTGCTGATTGGCTTGGTTTACCCGTACATGGCGCGTCTGCCGGTGGCAACCCGTGTGCTGTTCCTGCTGGCAGCGGTTGCCCTGTTTGTGCAGCACATTATCAGCCATCAGCATATCGGGCATGGTCTGATGGCGTCCGGTACCGTGCTGGCGCTGCTGCTGGCCGCTATGGCGTTCAATGACAGCTGGTTAGGACGCATCACGCCGCGCTGGCTGGTGTTCCTGGGCGATATTTCTTTCTCCGTCTACCTGATTCACATTGTAACCAAAGACCGGTTATCAAAATCCTTTACAGATCAGGGTATGACGTTCTTCGTGTGTAACGTCCTGCTGGCGCTGCTGCTCGGCTGGCTCAGTTACCGTTATATTGAGCCAATCGGACAGAAGATTGTGCGCCGGCGCAAAGAGAAAGCGCTCCGCACCGCAAGCGATGCCGCATAGCCCGTAACCACTCTGCCGCAAGGGTTTGAGCCTGTCAGCTATACTTACTGGACAGGCTCAACAAAGGAGTAAGCGATGAAATGTCCGACATGCGGTGCAGAGGCTTTTGTTTACGACACGCGCGACGTCCAGCTGAATACGGGCAACCCGGATGACATTGTAGAGGATGTGAAAGGGAGCCATTGCCTGGCCTGCGGAGAGGTGATCGTGGATATGTCAGAGGCCGATTCATTCATGAGGAAGGTCAGCGCACTGGAAGCTGCAGCGGCACACAATCATTGACACAATAGCCCGCATCAAGCGGGCTTTTTAATGCCTTGAGTTACTGAAATGCATAACTGGCAAGTAAACTTATCAAATTCTGCAAAGCTAGCTTTGCAAAAATCAATTAAATCATAAACATACATAGATTTTTGTGGTAAGTGGTGAGTGAGCCTTGTATGGTGACTACAAACACCACATACGATGAATCTGCCCATGACTGACCAGCCAAACCGCCGCGCCCGCCAGCTTGTAACTGACCTTGAACAAATCCAGCAAGACTTATCGCAAAAGGATTTTTGCTGGTTGAATGTTGTCGATCTTACTGATTACAAGGTGTTCCATATGGTCAATGAGACTGATGGCCGTACAACCATTTCTGTTACATGCTCGCCTAATCTGGTTTCAGTGGCATTTTGGGACACACGCAACGGGTATATGTTCAAAACTAAAACCCGGGATCCGCTTACAGTCATGATTGCTGAAGAACCCATATGTCCGGAAGATTGGGAACAGAATCTGTTCTCACACTCTAATAACGGACCAGAGCAGGAAGGCTACTATTGGGACTGGACCGGTTACTCGATGGCACTCACTGAACTAATAGAAGAGTGGTTCCGGGGCGACAAGCTATCTACTGATCTAATCGCCATAAATGCTTTGCGATCTTCAATCCGGGAAGTTAAAAAAATTATCGGCGTTGCTCCCTCACTGGCTGATGTAGTAAGCCTGAATAATAGCTGGCGGAACAAGTGGCACCCCTTACCAGAACTAGTGCCTGTTGACGACTACCTGATATGGCACAGGCCGTTTCTGCGCGCGCTGGCCGTCATTCACCAGCTATCTACAATCGTTCAAAATAATATGTCCGAACAGAGTTAGCCTTTCATCTCAAAGCGGGATTTTTCAAAATCATGATATACCGCCGGGTTGCTAAAAGCGGGGAAAGTAGCATTGTGAACCGCTGATTTTAGCGCTTCGCAGTAGGCTCTGTTGCCTTCACTGGTTCTGGCGCTTGTAACAGTGCCGTCCTGCTTAAATTCCAGATGTACCCGGCAATACTTCCCTTTCCACTTTTGCGGGTCGGCAATGTTAGCGTTGATGACGTTCCTGATTGCACGCGCCTGCGCACCCCATTCATCCTGGTCATCCCAGGTACCGGAGCCACAGCCGCCTAATGCCGTTGTCTTATGGCAATCAGAAGGGTGTAACGCCGTGCAGCCCGTAGTCAGGCTACCCAAAACCACCAGCATAGCGATCTTCACTGCTGCTTTAACGAATATCACGTATTGCTCCTGAAATTTAAACAACCCGCACCCTGCGGGCTTTTTACTGCCTCACAATCCCACAAGCGTGACGTGTTTCTTCACCGTTAGCGCCTCATAAAGCGCTTTAGCCAGACTTGCAGGCTCCACTAAGCCAGCCCCTGACTGCGCCCCGTCTGGATCGGCCCGGAATGATTTAATGCGCAGCAGGGTGTTTATGCCGCTCACGCGCTCCAGTTCCAGCACCGCCAGCGTACGGTAGCATGTCCCGCTGTCCGTCTGCGTGACGTCCATCTCAATGACCGCGGCGCCGGGTGCCGCACTGTTGTAGATGACGTGACAGCGCACACCATTCAGGGTGAGCGTGTCGATAATTTCATGCAACTGCTGTACTGATTCTGCACTGTAGGATGCGGGCATAATAAACATGGTCATTCCCTCTGACGTGGACTTATGAACAGCCAGCATAGGCGAAGCCGCAGAAAGGGAAAGTGATTGTTTTTCCAGCACAAATAGCGATGACAGCGGTGATAATGACTGGCGTGATGTTAATTCCAGATATGGCTGGCGCTGGTGGAACGTGCCGGCGCGGATAATTACCTCGGGCGGACGCGGGCTGGAGTAAAAAAACTGCCCGCGCGGGGCGGGCCAGGCGAATCAAAAGGGGGAAATCTCGTAGCACGCCTGCTGGGCGTAACCTGCAAGCGTAGCGGCATAGTACACGGGAAGTATTAGTCTTAAATTAAGAATATTCTCTGCACAAAACTGTAAATCATTCAGCTGCAGTCACGCTGCGCCAGCGCCCGCCGGCAGCAAAAAAATGACCCGCAGAAGCGGGCCAACAGAGTAGGACTTATCATTATTTTTAGAAGCTGATATTAAGAGTAGTTGAAGCGGCGCGCGCCAGCCAGCAGGCGTAAAAAAACCCGCCAGAGCGGGTTAAGTCATTCAAACGGAGGTTTTATCTCACTCGCGGCCACCATACGCCGTTACAGTGAGTATGGGTAGTATAAAGCCAGTCAATTCAGATAACTGCGATAGTGCTCATGGTTTAAATCACAAACCGCTTACCCTAGCCGCATTTTCATTCAGAGGCCACCAGCATGAAAAACGATACCCTTACACCCGCTCCGATCGCGTCTGCCGGCGATACGCTCTACGTTATGCAGGGTACCGCCTTATCGTTTCCGCTTGCCCCAGTGCCGCTGGTGGTGACGTTAAACGCCAGTGACGGCACGCGGGCGCAGCTTACAGTGAATAACGGAGCGGTGACGTTTGAGGGCGATCCTGACGCTGCAGCAGCGGTATTTATCGACATGGTAACGCGCCGGCACGCGCCGCTGCGTAATCGCATGTAATCCGATTACCCAATTGCCTTTACTTGACTTGTTGTAAGTCCATTTTTAAGAATAGAAAACACTGCTATTTTTGTAATAGAATAATCAATGGCTAGGAAGGGGCATCATTTAACCATATGATAGAATTAAAATCTTTGGTACATACCTTAAAATCAGAAAGTTTACTTTTAAAAATATCAGAAACGCTATTTACATCTAAATGTGGCGCTGAGGTGTATTAAGCAGCAAGGCAAGGAGCTACTTTTAAATCTGTTGCTGTTGGGTTTTTTAGTTTCAACAAGATGCTAGTTATTGAAATTATTTTTTGCAATATTTAGTAGATATTTAAATAACCAAGATAAATCCAGAGTAAAGTGAAAGTTAAAACAGGGTTGGGTTAAATATTGTCAATAACAATTGGCTTGGTTTAAAAGTGGTTGACTATGTATCATGTGTGAATATTAGAGGCATATAATGTTTGGTTTCTTTAAAAAGAAAGTCAGTAGTAATCAAGTAGATTTATACATTAGCGATAAAATTCAAGGTGTTGCAGGTAAATTTTCAGCTGTGGTTGAAGCGAACAATGCCACCATTGTCGATAGTGAAGCAGTTTTATTCTTGGCTGCAGGTCTTTTTATGAATGCAACTTACATAAATGAAAATGGTAAGAAATCAGAGGCGATAAGGATTAAAGTTATTGGTTTTGTAAAATACCATTTGGATGCGGGGGATGATAAAAAAATGCTTGAGAGTTTATCCGATAGTACCCGTTGGTTTACTCAAGGAAATATGTTTAGCCATTGGTTTATAAACCAGTTTGTCGGAGATGTTTGTGGTGCAGAAAGCAAAACCATCCACCAACAAATTTTATCAAACGAAGCGCTCGATATACTAGTAAATTTTTTACAAGAGCGAACAGATAATATCAGCAACACTCTCAATAAAGAAATATACCCATATTACACTCCATCTTAGCTAGTTTGTATTCGGGATGGTAATATATATTAAATAACAGCCCACCTTCGCCAGAGGGTTTTTAGTCGATATTTAATTGGATATACCGTACGCACTATAACGGCCAGGCGATGCTCGCTCAGCGGTTAGTGGATGCGGACAAAGAGCGAGACGCGCTACGGGCAGAGATTGAGCGGTTGCGCGGCGGGCAGCAACATTCACTGTAATCAGCATATAAGCTGTAATGAGTAATACGCAGATAATAAAAAAGCCCCTTAATGGGGCTTTTGAATAGGAGCTAATGGCAACGGATAAGAAACTAACGCAGCTAAACTAACAAAACCTTAGAATTTATCAATATGTTTTTTGCCACAATCGCGCCACCTGGCGCTCAGCTTACCAGGCATTAATGACGTTTATTCCGCTTTAGCCGGCGCAGCCTCTGCCGCTGCGGCCACCAGCTCCGGCTCAGGCTGTGGGGCGTCGGTTTTAACCTTTGCCAGCGCGATAGTGCGCAGCAGCTGCGCCTTTTCAATCGCCTCTTTAATCAGATCCTGCTCCATACCCACAACGGCGTACTTATCCAGCCCTTCCATGCGGAACAGGCTTGTCTCAGGCAGCAGTTCCAGCATGCCTTTTTCGTTCTCCGCCGTAAGATAGATCAGATGCCCTTCGGCTTGAGCGCTGTCCGGGATAAACACATAGGCACGCTGACCGACACCCAACACGCTCAGGAACAGCATGCTTACCGCCAGCGGCAATGACTGCGCCGTATAGCTGATCGGCTGCTCTTTGTTAGCCAGCAGACCGTGCGCACCCATGTTGTACGGGTTATAGCGGGACACGCTCTCTACGCGCCACTGTCCCGCCAGCGAACCTGCCACAAACGCCTCGCCGGTGATGTTCATCGGCAGCTGTCGCATGAGGTGCTGCGCAAAGGCGTGATCCATTGACGGCATCAGCAGGCGGGCGCCCGTTTTCTCGCTGATCGCCTTGACCGCTTCTTCGCGCTCTTCGCCGTCCGCCGGCAGCGGCTGCTCATGCGCCAGCCAGTAAGACTCATTTTCATTGATCCAGACGGTAACGTCTTCCACCTGACGGGGCTGAAAGCCCAGTGAAGCCACCAGCGCGGTCTCCAGGTCAGCAGGGCTGATCTCGCCTTTGTCGTTGAGCTCGATGCTGGTCGTGCCGCTGATAATGTATTTGGTCATGGTCAGGCCTTATTTGCTGGTGGTTTTCTTGGTGGTCGTGGTGGTTTTGGCGCTGGTGGTCTCGTCAGCCGCGTCAGTGTCCGCCTGCGGGGTTTCTTCAGTTGATGTTACCGGCACGTCAATGGGTGCAGGCTCTGGCGAATCCGCTGTAGTGGTATCGTCTACCGGGGTGCTGTCAGCTGCAGGAGTGGGATCGGTTTCTGCCGGCGTGGTGGAGCCAAAGCCGCCTTCGCCACGTTCTGTTTCGGACAGTTCATCAACTTCTGTCCAGGTGACCGGCTCCACCTTCTCAATGACAGCCTGCGCGATAACCATACCTGCTTTGGGCTCGATAAACGTACCGCCTTCATCGGCAATCATGCGCAGCTTAATCTCGCCGCGGTAGTCGCTGTCGATGATGGCCACGCAGTTGGCCGGGCGCAGGAAGTTAGCCGTACCCAGCCCGGAACGCGCATAAATCTTCATGCAGTAGCCTTCGGGGATCTCAACGGCCAGACCGGTGGTGATCCACCAGGCGCGCGGCTGGCGGGCGCCGCCCTGCGTCTGTACAACGTTAAGTTTCACGTCCAGCGCGGTTATATCCCACGCTGCAGCGCCTTTTGAGCCACGAAAAGGCAGGACGGCATCAGGGGTGAGGCGTTTAATCTTTACTTCTGGCATGGCTTACTCCGGGTGTTTATAGGTGTAGTGGCGACGGGTGCGGTGCGAGTTTTCCTCAACGGGAACGTCGCAGTATTCCACCAGCCCGCGCTCAATGAGTTTTCTGGCTGACTGCAGGAACAGGGGATGACTTACTGCAAAGTCTTTGCGCATATCGTTGGCGGTAATAAATTTGCGATCGTTGAGCAACATCAGAATGGCGTGTTCAATTTTCCCCATTCTCAGCGGCGTAAGGCTGACGGCAAAAGAAGGGCGCATGGCCAGCGAGTATTCGCCGTCGATAGAGCGCTCAGTCAGGCCGACTTTGCACAGATCCAGCAGCGTTCCCCGGATGACGTGGGTTTCGGTGCCGGGAAGGGCGCGGGTAAAGCGCCGGCGCGTCGCGGTGCGCTCTTCTTTCAGCAGCTGCAGCACGGCCTTCGCCGTTTCCGGGTAGCGTGCGCGAAAAATTTTAAGTTTCGGTAAAATATGCTTCAAAGTTCTGTTATCCTCGCCAGTGGTTTATTTCAGAAGTCCACGTCCAATGGTTATGAGTAAACCAAAGATAAGGGAGCCAGCGATGGCTCCCTTTTTCTTTAGTCCTGCGTCCACTTTTCGCCCGTATCAGCACATACCACGCCATGACACACGCGTCCCTGATCCAGACGGTAAGCCATACCGCCCAGTTTGATGCGTTTGCGGCAGTGCTGCGCGCCTGACAGATAGGCATGCGGAACGGCGGAATCAATCGCCCCTTCCTCAGTGCATAAGCCGTCCTCTGCGTCGCTGTACCCGCGGGCAAACTCGCTCAGCATTTCGCGGCGATCCTCAAAGCGGATTGTTTCGCCCCGGTCCGGATCGCGGACGTATTCGATCGCGCCGTATTTCGCCAGCGTGGCGATCGTTTTGGGGTGCCTGAATATCTCCTCGCCCCAGTAATGCCCGGTGCAGGAGTCAACATAGGAGCCGTTGGAATAGGTGCCGATTGGATTTGAGACGTCGTGCGCGGTGGCCACTGCGACGAAGAAATTAACGACGTTGCCGGTAACAGACATTATTGCCCCGCAAAAAGCCGCTGGCGGCTGCTGAACGTGGGTTTACCCTGCTGGCTGAATGCGTCATCCACCAGCCCGACAAAACCGGCAAATTCCTTTCTGTAATACTCCAGTAGTTTATTTGCGGCGCGATCGGTGATGTTGGAAACGTAGTAGCAGGCGCTGTGTCGGTCGCTCCAGGGCTTATCAAGGATGAGAAGCGGGGCTGCTTCTGACAGGGTGCTGACACCAAACTCCACCAGCACAGCTCCGCCGCGCATAACAGCGGTAAAGCTCAGCTGGTGGGCGTCTATGTCAAAGGTGCGGTGCAGCAGTATCTGTTGTGTGGCCATCGTTAATCGCAGGTGCGTGACAGCCGGGATTGTGCGGTAAAATCGCTATGGTTACAATTTATATTTCTTTAGAATTTAATTAACTAGACAGATCACTCTCCGTCCAGTATTCCGGACATTTTCCCCTTCTGGCTTTCCGAGCGGCGCAGGTAGCGCATAACAGTTTTTGGGTCTGTCCAGGTGCCTTCCTGCATGATCTGCGTAATGGTCGCGTCGCGCTCCGCCATGTCCATCGCCGCGCCCACGCGCGCGCTATGACCGGACCATTTGGAGTAGCGCCCTTTATTGTCTTTTACCGGATCTTTCCCCAGCAAATCCCAGGCATCCTTGAATATCTTCTCTGTAGCCGGGGCGCTCATGGGCTTTTCCGATATACCGGCGGTGTTGTTGTGGCGGACGGGGCCGAATATCACGGCGTCGGGGCAGTTGATCAGCCCGGACACGTCCAGCCAGCGCAGCAGGTGGCCAGCAGCGGCTTTACTGAGGTGCTTAATCACGCCGGCAGCGGTGACCATCGTTTTTGTGTGGGTCAGGTTAACGATCACATGGCCGCTTTCGTCGATATCCAGATCGCGCACACGGATGCGGCTCAGTTCGGACATGCGGCAAAGGGTGTTATACGCCAGATACAGAAACGCCAGGTTGCGCATGTCGGTGAGTTTGTCAGAACGGCTCATGAGGTGCGTCAGTAACTGCAGATCCGGAAGCCGGAACGGGATCGCCTGCCCGGTGCGCTCGCCGCTTACCACCGCTTCACGCTTGATGCGCTTAATGGCGCGCTGTACGTCTACGTCCAGCAGCAGCTGCGGCAGGCCGCACTGCTTGCACAGCATGTTCATCATGGCGTAGTGCTTTTCGATGGTGCTCGATGCGAGCCCGCTTTCCGACATAGAAAGAAAGTAAATGCGGGCCAGCTCCGGATCGATTGGCAGATACGTCAGGCCGCGCGCGTTACACCACTTCGCCCAGCGGCGGATCACCGAAAGCAGGTCGCGGAAAGTGTTCTCTGAATACGCGCCTTTATCGGCAATAAAGCGGCGCAGGTTATTAGCAACGTCCTGTGGCGTTAATGTGGTTAATTCCGCCGGAATAACGCTGCTTTTAATTTCCGCTAAATGTTTCATCTATATATTTCCCTCAAAAACAGCATGACGTCGCTACGCAAAATCTATCAAAACAGCAGGGGGGTCGCACGCCAGATTTCACGTAGCGACGCCTGGCGATGGCGCGCTGCCGAAAAGCACATAATCTGTACAATCAGATAAAATTTGTACAATCAGATCATCTGATCATCGAACTACTGATCAAGCATACATGAAAGCTATCAAACTTTATATAATAGTAATTATTTAAAGTTCCAGTTATCGGCAAAAATCGCGCAATGTCTGGTCTGAGGGTAAACTAAATCGAAAGATTTTAGAAAAGACAGTGTTTTTCTACGTGATCGGTTGCATGCCTTCATATATGATCATTTGGCATTCAATTTTGATTGCAGCTGGTAACTGTTACTGATTGTAACCTTTGGGTGATACATCGCGTTCGATGTAGCGGTTCCGGCATAAACCCCGAGCTTATTAAATGACGTGTACAGCAGATATATCCGACAGTTAAAGATTACGGACTATTCTTATTATTGCAATTCTAAGGATTTGCAATTTTACATACCTTTCTTTTCTGTCTATATTCGCGCTCATTAAGTCCAGAGAGACTGTTGGCTCATTACATTTTTTGGAATAACGATTATGCCTAACTTCAGCGACCTAGAATTTGAAAAGCGCTATAAACATTTTCTGCAGGTGCAGCAGGACTGGCTGACTCTCATTACGGACAACAAATTCTTTTCTGATACTAACGCCGTTGGTGAAGAATGCCGTCCGGCTGGCCTTCTTACTGACTCAGCACAGTTTCAGCATGCTCAGCACCTGCTGGCTGAATGGCAGAGTTTTGCCGAACTGGCAGAAGAAAAGCGTAAAGAGCGCAGTATCGCCATAACCACGAACCTTTATCTGCCGGTTCCTGTACTGCTGATTAACCCTGCATACGTTCAGATTGACCGCTTCCGCGCCACGGCGACCGCTAACCATAAGCGTGAAGATATCCTGATGCGCTATGAAAAGCAGATCAGCAAACTCAAGAAGATTACCCACGCGTTTGGCGCAATCATGACGCTGGAAGATGAACGTAAATACTTTGAGGCCGCGCCGGTTGCTACTGTGTATCGCGCCCGTACCAGCACCTATACAGATATTCAGGTGAGCGTGCGTCATACTACAGATCAGCATGAGGTTGATAAGTTCCGCTACGGCGCACACGGTATGCTTATCATCGGTGACGATCTGGCGCTGGGGCGCAACGTCAAACTCAACGTGAGCGTGACGAACACCAAAAGCTCCCTGTATGACTTTATTCAGCCTGTCCCGTGCTCCGTTCTGCCGTCAGCACAGGTCTATACCCTTGATGATGTTGAACTGGGTAAGAAGATGGTTTCACAGCGTGCATCGGTTGCTTACGCCGTTAAACAGCGTCGCTACCAGTTTGATAAGCGCGCTAAGGAAAAGATGGCGCGGGCGAAAGACCCTGTTGAGGCGCGTGCTATCAGTCTGGAAATTGAAGCCGGACGCGAAGTGCTGGAACTGATGGACGCTCACGATTATGAACTGCTCGACAGGAAATTAGCCGCCGGGGATGAATCACAGCTTACCATGCTGCAGATCCGCGAACGTTACGGCAATGAATCCGACCGTACCGGGAAAAATATCCGCAACATGCCGGATTTCCTCGCCAAACTGATTGCCAAAGAAGAGAAAAAGGGCAGTAAGTAAGCGATACCGGTTAACGAAAAGGGCGCAAAAGCGCCCTTTTTTATTGCCTGGCTGGTGGTCACGCCAGCAGCGCGTCCAGCTCCTCCAGCTCTTTGAGTTTGCTCTCCGCAAAGTCTGCCATGCCCTCGTCAATCTCTGCCTCTGCCGGACGGTAGCTAATCAGGAAGATGAAGCAATACGTGTCCCAGCGGTCAGGCGATTTGATGTTGAGTTTCTGGCGCATCTGAGACTTCGGCACCATCATGATCCGCCCCATTTCATCCATGTAATACGGTATCTTCGATCCCTGCTCAGCAGTATGCTGAGAGGCGTCTATGCGCATTCTGCCGGACCGGACAGCATCAGCGGCCATGATATTCGCCCAGGCGCGCTGGTTTTTGAAGCGTTCGCGTACCTTCTTACTGAATGGCGGTTGCCCCCAGCGGATATTGACTGCATTCACACCCCGGCGCTCCAGCTGCTTGAGCGTGGCAGAGCCCACGCCATCACCATCGACGGCAATCGTGATCCCCGGATAGCGCTCCTGCGTACACTCGTTAGCGATGAAGTCACCGAAGGATATCGGGTCCATCGTGCCAGGCATTTCCACCAGCTTAAACGACACCACGCGCCGCGCATCGCCATGCCCGGACACCCTGCAGATGTTGAGTATCGACTTATCGCGCCCGTTACCGACGTCAGCGGTAGCCACCCAGCCCCAGCCTTTCTCCAGGTACACTTTGCGCCGCGCTGCGCGATCGCACTCGTCACGCCCCAGCAGGTAGCCGCTGATGTTGCGCGGGAAGCGCCCCAGCACCTTCACCATGTATTCCAGCGAGTCGCGCCCGCCGTACTCCAGCAGCTTTTCCCTGATGAATTTCAGGGTAACGTGCGGCGCTTCCTCTGAGTTGAGCACAATGGCATTCCAGATCCCGTCCGGGTTATCCGGGTTGCGCGCTAACGAATGGTGCGAGTCATAGAAATAGCCGCTTGGACGCGTGGGCTGCGACATCATCAGCATGCGATTATCGGTCTCTGTCAGTGCTCCACGCATGATAGCGATCGCTTTATCAGAGATACCCGACGCTTCATCCAGAATCAGCAGGATATGTGCGGCGTGCTCACCCGCCAGCGCTTCCTCGTTACCTAGGCGGAACCCCTTACAGAGCACTTCCCATATCCCTTTACGCGACTTCTCATAAAACATGGTGTCCGTCAGGGTGAAGTAGTTCTGCAGCCAGGGATGGCGTTTAACGGCGTTAGCCCAGTAGGTTTTGACGTACTTGAATACGCCGGTTTTAACCTGCCCGATTTTGTTGGCCACAATGATTACGCGCGCGTCCGGGAACATAATCATGTAGATCAGCAGCATCATGGCCGTCAGGGATGATTTACCGGTACCGTGGCCGGACGTTACCGTAGTCTGGCTTCCGGTCTCCTGTACGGAGTTAAGTATCTCTTCCTGCTGCCAGGTAGGCAGCATGCCAAACAGCTCAACTACGGCGGTCGCCCAGTCATAGCGGTAGCGGATTACCATGTCACGCCAGCGCGGGTCCGTGGTGACGCTCCTGATACGTTTTTTGCCGCTCATTCTTCGCCGTCCCTGTCCGTCATAACGGATAGCGGGTCGGTCATAACGGATTCATCGCCGGACATAACGGATATCTCCGGCGGGATATCGTCATCGTACAGGTCAGCCGTAGCCGCATAGTCAAAGTTGCCGCCCAGATTGGCCTCGCCTGCGGTTTCGCCGGCGCGCAGCTCTCCGTCCGCCTGGACGTCACCAAAGCCCCCCTTATCCACCAGCGCGGCAACCTCAGCGCGACGCGTCTCAACAAATGCGGCGCTGGTGGCCTGTTGCTGGCGGTACTCCCGCGCCTCCTTATCCAGCTGCGCATCGCTGACCTGACCGCTTTCATCTACCGGTGGCTCAGCGTTCTTCAGCTCGTTTTCGAGGCGTCTGGACAGTGACTCAGGCAGTTTGATGCCGTGGCGCTCGATGTACTCTGCCGTCTGCAGCAGATCCCAGTCCTCCTCCTCACGCAGCTGGTAGGCGCGGCTGATAACCTCGCCGGCGTTATGCGTCAGCGCATGCTTTTCATTGTCGCGCCGGTTCTTATCGGTACTGCCGGCGATCGCTGCCACCCGCGAGGCGTGGTCATTAACCAGATAGCCAACCTCGATCATCAGCTTGGTCATCTTCAGTATGGGGTGCGGTCCTCCGCCGTCGTCGTCATCGCCCTTCTTTTTGCCATTGGCCATGTTGTCGGCTTCGAGCTCGAACAGCTCTACCGCGCGCGCCGTGGTGCGCTTCAGCAAGTCCATATGCGCCAGCGAGTCAAACAGCACCGTCATGGCGCTGGCTTCCAGCCCCTCGCCCAGCACCTCTAACGCCGCCTCATAATCCTGCGGACGCGGGTAGCCGCGCCGGTTTGCTACCAGCCTGGTCTCATGGCCTTCGTCAAAAGGTTTACCCTCGCCGCGGGGCTTTGGAGTGTGCTTCGGGCGCCCGTCACTTTGATCACCGCCATTTATGATCTTTTTGGCATGTGAAGCATTGGGTTTTTTCTTCCCGCCATGCTGAGGCGCTGCGTCAGCGCGTGGTTCCAGCACCCCCTCCAAAGCCGCGCTGTGCCTGAGTTTGCGCCCGTTGCGGCGTATGGTGAGGTCGTCTTTTCTGGCGTGATCATTTTGATGATCAGAAGCGTGATCACCCGAATGATCATGATTGTGATCACCACTTTGATCACTCATCGCGGCCAGCGCTTTGCCGTTCAGCTCCCGGCGCGCGGTGTTGAATGGCAGGCCATAGAACTCACAGTACTCTTTAACGGTTATCCCGTTCTCGGCCTTCTGCTCTATGAAAGCCCTTCTGTGGTCATCCCAGTTAACTTTGGACATGGTTTATCGTTTGAATGAGGCCAATAAACCGGGATGGTAAGCAGTCTGTAATTTGCAGTGATCACAATAATGATCACTATGTCAGCAAACAGTTTTAGTTGTGCCTTTTTCTGAGCACATCCGTGCTTTTTTGAGTGTACAAGCGTGCTCTCTGTGGTAAATTCAATCCCGGACTTTCGACGCGAAATCAACCATTGGACAAATAAATGACTAAGAAAAAAGCAGTTTTAGTAGCAGTGGATGCAGGCTCCGGTAACATTGCTCTGTCGTTCCTTGATGAAGCAACCGGGAAGATTAAAACCTCTGTGACTCCGGCGCTTGTGCATGAAGGCCACCAGCAGACGCTCGCTACTGAGTCGCAATCTTCATGGCATACAACTGACGCGCACGGCAAAGAGCGCACGTATACCGTTATGAATGCAGGCTATGACCTGTATGACACCTGTGATCCTGATTATCAGGTTTCAGCTGCTCACCGTGTGCTGGTCAATGATGCGCTGGTTCGTGCTGGTCTCGGTGGCCGTGACATTATCCTCGGTGAAACGCTGCCGGTAAGTCAGTTCTACAGCGGGACAGGCACTATCAACGAAGCACGCATTAAGCAGAAAGCTGACAGCCTTAAAACGCGCGTTGAGAACGTTAACGACAGCATCAAAGCTGCAAATATCATTCACGTTGAAATCTATCCAGAGGCTGTCCCTGCCATCCTCACGGCGCAAACTGACCTGCCAGAGCTGGCAGACGCAGAAAAGACGCTGGTTATCGATTTAGGCCGCTTTACCTGTGATATCGCGCTGGTTGACTCCGACCTGATGCCTATCCGCAGAAGTGGCTTTGAGCACGGCGTGCAGACCATGATTAAGCGCGTGCACACCCTGCTGATTGAATTTGAAAAGACGCTGGATAAGTCGTTTAACGCTTCAGACCTGAGCCTGGACAGCGTTGATGCAATTATCCGTCAGGGTTATATCGGTTCTCGTCTGGAAAGAGCGAAAGACAAACGTATTAACGTTCTGCCGGTTATCGATCAGGCTGCAGCAGAACTGGCAGAAACCATCATGAAGGATGTGCGTGCGCTGCACCGTAATACCCATGATATCGATGTTGTGCTGGTTGTAGGTGGCGGTGCTAACTACATTGCAGGCAAACTGCCAGGCCTCACAGATCACACTGCTGACTGGCATGATGTGGTTGTTGTGCCTGATAACCCTGAAATGGCAATCGTGCGTGGCGTTCACATGGCGCTGACGGCTGCTGAAGAAGAGATCCGCGATGAAATCAGTGAAGCCGCTACCGTGAGCGATATTCGCAGCAGGACTGGCGATAAGGCGTAACTATGGGAAAAATACTGCGAATTGCGAGCCTGGAAGAAAGCGGCATTTTAAACAGCCATTTCCAGAAGGAATATGACAAGCTGCCGTCTAATGCTACCCGACGCGCGTGTTTGCATTCGGTAGTGCGTACAGGTCACGCTGCCGAACTCATGGGGCTTGCACCGATGATCGCCATGCTTGAGGCGAACTTAGGCCAGCGGTTCCTGAAAATGTCCAAAGAGGAGCGTCTGCAGCGTCTGCTGGCGCTTATCAGCGCGGTTACGGGTGAGAGTGTGCCAGCTGTATCTGCTGCAGCGGCTCCGGTTGCAGCGCCAGCCGTAGCAGAACCTGTAACGCCACCAGCTGAGCCAGCCCCGGTTGAGTCAGTACAGGTAGCGCCACCAGCTGAAAAACAGCGTGCTGAGCCAGTACCGCAAACCAGCGAGCGTCCTGTTGTGGTACGTGACGAAGAGTTGAATATCACAGAGAGGATTGATACCCCTCTGAAACAGGCTCCCCCGGCATTAAGCAAAGCCCGCAGGCTGCACCGCAGCGGTCAGAAGTAAGTAAATCAGGCACCCCGTTCACATGAGCGGGGTGTTTTCCATTCTCCCCCGCATACACCTGTCCATCAGTTCCCTTGCCATTATGCATACAGAAAGATGCTCCCGTTCCTTTGACTGGCGGCGGCGTTTCGTTGCGCTGGCCACGATCAGCGAATCGTAGTCAATGTCCTGACGACCACGCGCTTTGAAAATATAACCATTCACGGCGTCCAGCCTGTATTTACGCGGATAAGCGTCAGGATGTACCTGACACTGCGCGAACGGAGAGCGGACAAAGGAGCGCAGGATATTAGAGACGATACCGTGGTTTACTTTCAGATGCGGGTATTCCGTTCCCACCAGCCGGGTGACTTCTGCAACCGTCATGTAGACGCGACGGCGCACTAACAGATCGGCTACCTCAATACTGCTTACCTTTTTGTCCATGTAGCGCTCCGGTTGGATTAAAAACACGCTATTCTAAGGTTTGTCTAATCCGTGCAAGGCAGAACGTCGTCAATTTTGGATTTTTTGACAGGGCTGGCGTGTTTTCAGGAGCAATCTGACCCGTATTTAAAGATACCTTTACTGGCTTGTGGTGCAGCATCACGGAATGGCTTTGGCTCTGCCTGGCCTCGCAACAGCAGGGTTAACGCCTTAATTAGTGCCATTGGTTGATATAATAAAGACGCCGCTACACGCTGCTTTTGGAAAGTGCGTTTTAGAATTGTGGGCGTTTATGAAGGGTGTAGTACGCCGGATAGCGCTTAATATCCGGCATACAGTGGTCTGGCGGGTATCAGCGATAGCTTTTCAAGAGGTGGCTGACCGTATTCGACCAGTTAGTTACGGTGTCACGGGCTAAGCGGTGCACAACCTGGCTGTAAATATTAACCGGTAACGGTTCCCCGGCTTCATCCTCAAACACTAACCCTTCCGTCGTTCCTGCTTTACTCATATTCACGCTGTAATCAAACTTGCCTGTTGCCCCATACATGCCTACCTGCTGCTGAGCCTGCCATGTGAAGCGCACGCCACAACCTTTCCTGAGCTCAAACACAACGGTTCCTTCCACCAGCATGGCTGACTGCTTCTCACCTGTAGGCAATGACTTATTGCGGCACGACACCGATGTGACCTTGCAGTGATCTGCGCGCCAGCCCAGTAATTCCAGTCCTTTGAGCTTTACCGTTTCCATTAAATCAGTCTCCAGTCGCTTGCCAGCAGGTCAGCGGTTACGGGTGTCCAGTCAGCCGTAGTCAGCTGCTCGGTATTAGTCAGTACAAACTGCGGCATACGCGTGACGGATGCCTGCGGATCGTGGTCAAAAAATCGCGCCGGCACGCCGTACATATCGGTGCCGTTCAGTGGGTGGCGTGTGGTGCCTCTGTTAAGGCGCAGATGCATACTCTCCCCATGCTTTACGCGCCACTTTAGCGCCGTCAGAGAGCCACACATGCGCCACGGCCATAGGTGCGCCCTCTTCTCTGAACCTCAGCATGCCTTCATCAATCAGCTGCTCGCTGCGCAGGATCAAATCGTTGAGTTTGAGCATGGCCAGACAGGTAGCGTGATTAAGCGACTCCCCGCGGGCGGTCATCGTCAGTGCGCCTTTGCTTACCGTGGCGGACCAGTCTGCAGTCATCTGTGACTGCTCCGTGACGACAAAGCCCAGGTACTCGAGAACGTTCAGCAGCGCCATGTAGTCGCCGGTATAGTTACCCTTTGCACCGGCAATCATGGCAATCGTCTCGTTTATTTGTTGATCGTTCATCGCTATCAGTAACCCCGCTTTGTTTTGCGCTGGTGGGCGCTCTTTTTACGCTTCCGTATTGCCTGCCGTTTCCGTTCGCGCTGCTGCTGCGCTTCTTCTACGCTGGTGGCCAGCCGGTGTATTCCTTCCTCAACGGTCAGCTGCGGGCGCTCCGGCAGCTGCAGCGACCTGGCATGCAGCACGGGAACGGTTGGCGGCCGGCGTGCCAGCCAGGTGAGACTTCCCATTAATGCGCCCATCAGTGCGATCTTTTTCATGCTCTCTCTCTGTCGTGCAGGCGTGCAGAATCCCCGGCGATTGCCGGTGATTAAAATTCACCTGATTAATTCCGGCGCCGGCGGCGCACGGGGATGGTATGACGCCTGTCCCGGCGGCTGGCCGGGTGGCTATGTGGATATTGTGCTGACCGGATTTGAACCGGCGACCTCACGCTTGTCCCTTTCACCGCCCTCCGGGCTGAATAAAAGAGCGAACGCTGCTGCCACTGAGCTACAACACAACGATAAAAGCCCGTCTGCCGGCGCTCTTACCTGTTGGGCTGTGTCAGCGAGCCACCAGCTGATCGATAAGCCAGCGGTGACCGGCAAACAGTCCGGCATTCAGCAGCAGGTGAAACATTACAAACTGCATCGCTCTGACTGTTTTGGTATACATGCTGGTGTCCATACTGCTTAAATCCTGATTGACTGACTGAATTGCTTAAATCATGCCTGAATTTTCATGTCAGCGCTCATGCCTGCAAATCTGCTTTGCGTTAGTGGTGGCCGGTGCCATACCCGGCAAGTAACCTCTCAAGCGACTGGTCAACTCGGTTACTGGCGGCTTAAACCCCTATGCGGTGCGATTGATGAAGCGGGGGCCAGTCTTGCGATCGCAGCAGCAACTGCGAATGCACCACAACGGAAAGAGTACTGAGCGGCTAATACGCTTTCCTGTTGGGTTGGTAATACTATTTGCGGCGCTTTTTCTTCACGTCTCGGCGACAGGCTTTAATAACCGTTTCAAAGCCATAAATCACCACCAGCGTGTAAATGATAGTGAGAGCCGGGTGTTCTGCGGCAAACGCTAAAATCGGCATATCGTGTCCTGTCAGTGAGGGAGCTGTCTCTTCCAGCTGTCAGAACTAATCGCCCAGGCGTTCAACCTTAGATGGCAGCAATTCTCTGCTGGCTGGATGACATTACGTGTAAACCGGATAACCAATCAGACCAAAGGCATAAAAGTCCTAGCTCCGCACTCACATATCCCAAGTGACCCACTTCCGGCCACCAGCAGGGTGCGCTGGCTCCAATGCAACTGGCCTGTACAGATACTGGCAGTAACGGCTGGATTTGAACCAGCGACCTTCCGTACTCCTGAGTAAAAGCCGGACGCTCGTGCCACTGAGCTACGTCACCATTAACGGGTTGCTGTGATCGGTTTCCGTTAGCGCGATTGTTCAATGAGGCGGGAGTTGAACCCGCTTTGCCTTCGCAGCCCATCGCTGACCGCCTGCGTCAATTCGCCGGCAAGGCTTTCGCCCCGTGGACTCAGATCCACAACTCCTACGGTGTGTTAAAGCAATCACCACAACGGCTGAGAGCACTGAAAATCTGCCCGGATAACGGCGTCTTTGCCAGTCGCCGCCAGTGCTCTCACCGTTGTGTGCTGGTCTTTCCCAGCTGCCACGAACTTTTTTAAGGTCTGCCGCTGACCTTGCCCTGCCACCAGCCAAAATAGCCGGTAAGCAGCGCGCCGCCTGGTGTTGACGTGTAGTGCATGGGGGGCTGGTGCCTCCAGCTGTCCGATACGGAACCTACGGACGGGTATACCGTACAGGAAATATTATTCCGCCCCGCGTGCGCATAGCCGCATTCCCCCATTTGTGAGCGTGCTGTCAGAGGCAGTTACACCCGTCGCCAGGCAGCAAGAGGATGCCAGCACGCTCACAAATGGCGATCCCTTACGAGGATCAGGCGGGAACATATTTAAGCCTCACGGGGCGTTCTATGCGCGGGGTAGTCCATCGACCGCGTTCACTGCCGTGACAGGAGGGGCTACATGCCGTTCACCCTACTCATAACACGCCCGGAAAATCTGGAGACTACCGGGAGCGGCCCGTTACGAACTGGTGCAGGTTGGCGGAATTGAACCGCCGACAGTGGAACACTCGACCGACTGAGCTAAACCTGCTGAAATTGTGCCGGTGCATAACCCGGCGCGGACACTTAAGCATCTGGTCAACCTGTCCGCTTGCGTACACAACAGGGAGAAGGAACTAAACCCTGCCAGATTTGCACTGCGTCTGCCTCGCTGCTGAATCCTCTCTCCGATTCAGCCGTGAGCACACATCATGCACTCACGGGTAAACCTGAAAAAAAGCCCGAAAACTATCGGGCATAAATGACTACCTACAGCGCAAAACTCACTCGCAAATGAGCTTTGCGTTGTAAAAAATTGCGGATTAAACAATAGGTTAATGAGTAACCCGCTAAATACCAATTTGGATACTTTTCAACGATTATGGTCGTTGCCAGCGGGTAGAAATGTACACAATGAGGAGATCTGAATCAATGAAAATCTAAGATATTTCTTAGATTTTCATTTTTAAAAGGTTGCCGGGTAATTGCGTCAGGTTAGCGACGTTTCAGGTTGCCGTTTTTGATAGGTTCAATATCACCGTTGGTTTTTGCCCAGTTGATGCACCAGCTATTAACTGCCATGCGGATCTCTTCTACCGTGGCCTCGCTCAGCCCTTTAACCTTTACCAGTTCCGGCGGTAGCTCACCACCCACCGCTGCCACCGTTTCATACCCGGCCTTAATCAGCGCGTTAAGCGCACGCGCCGGAATAACCAGCTCAGAGACCGGCGCAGCCTTGCCGTCAATTATGCGCTGATGGAGACGCGGGAAGTCCAGCGCCAGGCGGGTCATGATGCGTTCATGCAGTTCATCGTTGATGGCCGTGTCCCACATAGGGAGTAAATCAGGCAGGATTCGGAATACCGGATTACCCCATACACCCGGCACGACGTCCATTGCCAGCATCATTGCGGTGCGGATCTGATAGTGAAAGTTTGCCGTCTCAATGGACACGTCACGCATGCCGTGAAACACGCTAAGACCGAAGTGGTAATTGTAGATATAGCAGCCCACGTCGCCGCTGCCGTCCGGCAATGGCAGAAGGAATTGCGCCACATCTTCCTGCCCGTCGTGAAACTCCACGCGCTCTTTGAGATTGTTATGCAGGGCAGTCAGTTTAATCAGCTCATTAGCCGTCTCACCGCGCAGGCGGCGCTCTTTACCAACCTCTTTATCTGCAATGTTCAGCTTCTGCTGCAGCTCAAGTTTCAGCGCGCTCTGTTTTTTACGGTCGGCGCGTAGCTGTGAAATGGTTTTATCGCGCTCCTGCAGATCCAGCGCCAGGCGCTCAGGATTTTTGCGGCGGTACTGTGCAAACTCATTATTCAGAGTGGTCAGCGCCAGCTGTGCAGTAACCAGCGCGCCTGATGCGCGTTCGTGAGCGTTTTCAGCGTTAATAGCGCGGCTGTCAGCCTCAGCAGCGTGCATATTGGCCTGCTGAATAGCTTCGTCGGCGGCGTTCTGCGCATCAAGGCGGATCTGCGTTATCTCCAGGCTCAGCGCTGAATGGCTGTCCAGCTGCTGCTGTACATGCTCCAGTGCGTCTGCCAGCACGTTATAGGTGTCAGCCTCATGATTAAGGCGCTGCCCGATATCAATCTGCACCTGCTCCAGCGCGGCCAGGCAGTTATCCAGCAGGCGGTTTTCAAGATCGTCAAGTTTCAGGCGCTTGCGGATAGAGGCCAGCTGGCCGTAAGCCGCTACAAACGTCTGGTGAAGGACTTCATCGTCAACGGGGCATTCAGGGAGTTGCTGCAGCTTCTGGAGAAGATTTTGAGATGACATAATAGATTTCAGATCCGCTATAAATTTGCGGCAGATAATAACCTGAAATTGACCACTGTCTAAGATTTTTCTTAGATTTTATTTATCAAATAAGAAGGACTGATTCGGTGGCAAAGCAGAGCGCCCTGCCACCAGCAGGATTACATCAGTTTGAGCGCCACCAGCACGCCAGCTACAGCAGCGGCCATCATCAGCATATGCAGCAGCACGGACGGCGTTTTAACCTCTCCGCTTTCATACTCTGCCTGCGACATGCGCCCCAGGTAACTGTGCGAGACCAGAACGGCGTTTTCATCAAAGCCCAGCTGCAGGCGCACGTTCTGCAGTGTCGGGCGCGTGACCTGACGCGAGACAAGCTGTACCACGCCGGATCGCATCTTACCGTTATCGCCCATATAGCAAATTGAATGGTAGTGAAGCGGTGTATTGCGCCCCATCACTGAACGGCCACCCAGTCACTAACGCGCATATCATCGACGCTCAGACAGTGAATTTCTTCACCGCCGTCAGGGCGAGTAAGCCGCAGCACGTCGTCCCCTTCGTGCTCCTGCTCCAGTGACACCACAAACCCCGCTGGCCACCCCTCGCGGCGCATTAAAAGTTCGGGGTTTTCTTTCATCTTAAGCAACGCCTCACTGTGACAGCACGCTATGGCACCGATTCCAATTTTCCCCAAACCTTCGATCTGTGCCACCGTCATGCGTGCTCGTCCTTCTGTAAATGATTTTCGTAAGATATAGCTGATACCTTTAACGCCACCGTAGTAGTTCAGCTGGCGATTGTTCATGCCGCATCGCGCCATGAGTTCATTTTTCGGTACCCCGAACATGCCTGTTTCCAGTGCCAGTTCGGCAAATACTGCAAGCCCCAGCCCTAAGTTGCTGCGCGTCTTTGCGCGTCGCGCATAGTGCTCAAACGTGGGGCATCCGGAAAAAAAGTCCGCGTCAAAAAGCACTTATTCGCTCCAGAATCCGTCATTTTCGTGCGCGGGCATAACTCCGCCTGCTTCGAGTGCTGCGTACTGCTCTGTCACCCTGATCGTCTCTTCAGGAGAAAATGATAAAAGCACGTAAAAGCCCTGTGCTTTCAGGCGTCGCATCCACTCTATCTGCTTCTCAGAGGGCATGCGCTTACCGTGCTTTTGCTCTATCCGCATACCGTGATAAACACCGGACGGAATTTCCAGACACATATCAGGAACGCCACGCTTTGCCCCTTCTGCCTCAATCGCTGCGGCGGTTTTTTTTAAGCGGAATCCTCCGTTCGGTACAGCATAAAGGTGATCGTAGATAACCCTGTCAGCGCGGTAAAAATGGTCAAAAATACGAACCTGGTCGTAATGCTCTTTTTTGCCTGCCAGCAGGCCGGGATTTTTAACGAGTGCGGCCAGCGCTTTTGCATGAACCGATACGTCTGTCAGTGCGGTTAACCAGGCGGACGCTTTGCCGGATTTACCCGACGCGACACCCTCAGCTTTATCTGCTGGTTTACTGCGTGTTTTAGGTTTTTTCTTGTAGGAGTGAAACCACTCTTCACTGAAGCGCATATCCGGAATTGTCAGCCGATGATTAAGTATTCTAAAAGATGGATTTGCGTCGGGGGGTATTTTTAACGCTGAGACGGGAAAAAACAAGCCTGTAATCCGCATCTTTCAAAGATAGTGATTACAGGCCTTTATCAGCTTACTGGTGCGCCATCCACATCAGCATGAGGCAGCAGACGATGCCGATCGTACTGAAACAAAGCGTGAGGAATTTCCCAATCATATTAGTAATGGCGGCGGTGTCGCCGGTATTTTTATTGACTGAGGTGGTATTAACAAAGTCACGCTGTGCAAAAGTTTTCATGTTATATTCTCTTCGTTATGTGCAGAGATGACGTCGCCAAACACAGTCTCTGCAGGTAAAAAAAAGCCCGGCCATCTGGTCGGGCTTTTTTCATGCTCACCGCCTTAGCGGATATGCAAAATCTAAGCTGTTTATAGTTTTCAGTCAACAGATATCAAAAGTTTTTGTCACTTTTCAGCTGTGGCAAGGCCTCAGCCTCATCTTTAAGGCGTTTCAGCGCGTCGTCCAGGGCTAAAATCCAGCTGGCTTTATCCAGATGGCGTATTCTTTCTACCCGGTATTTTGTATACGGATTAAGCACCCATACCCATCTCTTTTCATCCTGCGGATCGCGCAACGTAAACACCCCGCTCGGATGGTAAAACTGCAGCTCAGCACCGGCAGCACTGGCGTAAGCCTCTAACTCCTCCAGCTTTAAATATTTGTTTTCTCGTGCCACGGTGTCTCCTAAAATCTTCGTTTCTCTATGGACTCGTCATAGCTGACGTATAAATACGGCTCTGTATCGTCCGCTGATAACATGACGGGCAGCAGGTGGGTTGCACTGTATACGGCGTCGTTCTCCGTGCGATCGTCAGCATACAGGTGCGCTGCCACAACCGTCAGGGCTGGCCGGGAAAGCGAGTATATTTCGGCTACGTCGCTTTCGACTACCTGCCCGAATTTAGTAATAGCACTTTCCAGCAGCAGTATCTTTAACGCAGGCCACCACGGGCCAAACGCGCGATACGCAAGCCTGGCGCTGCCTGCGCGCTTTACCAGATTTTCCAGATAATACGCTACAAACGCCTCTTCGGTGCGCCCGTCCAGGGCAAGCGGCAGCAGGCTTTCAATGTAGGTCTCGGTTGGCTTGATGGTATCAATCAGTGTAGTCATGTGTGACGGCCCTTTCGGGCCGCTCCTGTGTTATGCGTTTTCGATATCTGCGCGCAGCGCATCGAGATCGTGTGAGGAAGGGATAAGCCAGGCAGGCTGCGTAAACTCGTTTCCGGCTACCGGATCGGCTTCAAAATTCCAGAACTTCGCGCCGTACTTCTCTTTCATCAGGTCGCGTACCGCTTTGCGCTTGAGCACCGGCTTATCGCTGGTGTCCGTCAGCACGTAGGCACCGCCGGCCGGAAAGTCGATTTTAAAGGTGCGGTTCTTCCACTTACGCGAGGCCACCAGCTCCTGCTCGTTTTTCAGCACCTGGAAGCCGGACGTCTGTTTCTGCGCCTGTTCGGCTCGCACGACGGTTGCCGCCCTGCTGGCCGCAAGGTTTGCAGAAGCACGGCGCTCCGCCAGTTCTTCAGGGGTGAGTTTGCCGGTCATCAGCGCTTTGTAGTCCGTCCACGTCGGCGCATGATCCCGATATCCGCCCTCTTCCATCTGCTCTAGGAAGGTATAAAGACCGCCCACCAGCGCCTTGACCGTCCGGGAGGACAGGAAGGTTTCAGCCGTCACCTCTGATTCGCTGAGATCGCCCAGCGCCACGCTGGCGCGCAGGAACTGTGCCGCAGGCGACTCGGTAACGTTGGCCGCGTTATCAATATCGCTCATCGCTTCGTGGCGCGTTTTATCCAGCACCGTGGCAATGGTCGCCTGGATGCTTTCCGGGGTGTACTGGCGGAACTGCTGCAGCGCTGCAGCGGCGTACTGATCAGCCAGCGCCCTGACGGCTTTAACCTTGCTTTGCCCCATCCCGTCGCGCAGCTGGTTAAACATCGCCTCGTACTCGTTGCTGTTGGAAAAGCCCGACATGGCATTACGGAACTGACGGATGCTGATGCTGTTGCTCCAGAAATAACTGTCCTGGCTGGTGCCTAAGAAGTAAGCCTTTGCCTCAGCGTCCGTTGCGCCGGTCACTTTGCGCCCCTGTGCGTCGCCTGCCTCAAATTCCGCTACCAGCTGGCTGAACACCTTAACGACGTCCTCCATGCCCGCCTGCTCGCCGTAGCCCTGCATTGCCGTGTTGTAGTTACCGCCAAATACAGCCTTAAATACGGCCTGCACTGAATACAGGTTTCTGGTCAGGCTGTACTGGTATAGCTCGCGCTTCAGCTGCTCGTCGCTGTGATCCGGATAGAGCCAGTCCTCGGCTTTAATGCTCTCCCGGACGGTGATCCCGGCGTGGATATATTCATGCTTCAGCTCGCCGGCGGCGTCGCGGTACATCCAGGCGTCTGCCTTCACGTTCATCACGCCGGCGCGAATGGCGGCGTAGAAGTCCGCGCGGCTCAGCGTGTCGGCCAGCGATATCGGCTCAAGACCTCTTGCGGCCTTCTGCAGTGCTTTAGCCTGGTCGGTTGTGATCTCCACGCGGTCGCCAACCAGCTCCGCCGGCATTTCTGCAAATCCGCCGATATCCGGCCTCGTATAGCAACGCAGCGGCTTGTGGATCAGCTCAGCCTCTACCGTGCCTTTCTCCGGGAAGAATTTCCGGATCTGGAATACGCCTTTATCGTGCTTATCGTCATCCATCCAGATTTCATAGCACGCCCCGATGCGCACCAGCTGCCCGCCGGCCAGCTTCATGTACTGCTCTGGCGCACGCAGCACGTCAGGATCGACTTCCAGCGCGCCGGACAGAATGGCACGCTCAACCTCACCGCGTGAGCGCTTAATGGTGCTGGCGGCGCTTTTAGAGCGCGTCAGCGCCTTGCGTGCGCCGTTCAGCTCCTGCTCCAGCTTCTTCTGCTTCGCCAGGCCTTCTTTAAGTGCCGCACGCGCGTTGCGGCGGTCCTGCCCGCGCCAGTTGTCCGCAGACCGCTTGCCGTCTCTTTCGAGCTCAATGTTATAAGCCGTTTCGGCGTCTGTGACGTCTGCACGCAGCCCGTCAATGCTGCCGTTGATTTCGTCAAAAGCGGCTGACAGGTCAGTGATATTCGCTTCCAGTACCTCTGTCGGCGTGGCAGCGGCAACGCTCGCTTTCAGGTAGATATCCAGCGCGGCGGCGGCTTCGCGCTCGGCCTGCTGGCGCTCCGCTTCGCGTTTTGCCTTCAGCTGTGCGTCCACGCGCGCGCGGCGTTCTTCCGGGTTTGCGGCCAGCAGCAGGCTCTGCTCCTCTTTGGATTCCACATCGCCATTCTTCATGCTGGACACGTCGGACTTCATGACGTCGTTGATCCAGTTTTTCTTGCGCTGCAGCGTCTCCAGGCGGAACTCGTCAAACGAACCCTTGCCGCAGTAGTAATGCACGCGCATGCTGTCGCGCTCGGAGCCTACGCGGGCGCCGCGCCCGTTGCGCTGGTCAATACTGGCCGGCGTCCAGGGCAGCGTAAGATGGTGCGTGTCAGCGGTGCCTTTGTGCAGGTTGATCCCCACTTCGGCTTTTTTGTTGCAGATGATGATTGGCGTGCGGCCTTCGTTGTAGTCGGCGGCGATCCCCTCCATCCCGGCAAGCGAGGCGTCATTCAGCGCGGCCTGATAGTCCTCATAGCGCGCCAGCTCCTGATAGTACTTATCCCACGCGCCCTCCTTAAAGCTGCCGTCCGCTTTCTCCACCGGCTCCACCGGCTTCTTCACGGGCTTCACCTTCACGCCGGATGCTTTCGCTACCGTTGTGGCGTTGATGATGCCTATCTGCTGCTCCTGCAGGCCCAGGGCACTTGCGATGATGCGGCGCAGTTTATTGTGCTGCGTCTTTTCATCCATGAAGATGATCTGCTTACCGTCCGACAGGCCAGCTTTAAGGTTTTCTATCAGCGCGGCGTACTTCGGCGGGACCGGGTGCGAGACGTGCTGCATATCAATGCCGGCGGCAGCGATCGCGTCCAGCACCTGCTGCTCCAGCGTGTCGCTTACCACCAGCTCCACGACGCCCCCGCGGTTCTTCAGCGTGGTTTTGACAACCTTGCTGGTGCGCGTGTCGGTCAGGCCACTCTCTGCGTCCTCCGCCACTTCCTCCTCGTCGCCCGCCAGCAGCACGCCGCCCGCTTCGCCCGGGAGCGCGCGTGCAACCTGCTTCACCTTTTCAAGATCCTCTTCACGGAAGCGGAACGTGATAGCGGAGCGATACAGATCCGGGTCAATCACCACCTTATCCATGTCGCGGATCACGGAGAAAATGAAGTCATCATCGTTCTGCACGATGGACACGGTGCCGTCGCCGTTATCCTGCACGCTCTCTTTCTGCCCGATGCGGCTGGCGCGCACGCGCAGCTCCTCATAGAGCGCCTGTTGATCGCGCGTCATCGGCACGCCCACGGTTTTCTCGTCCAGACCGGGGATTTTCACGCTGTCTTTCACGTCAGCAGCAGATTTAAGCGTCGTCCAGCGGTGGAAGATGCCGCGCAGGCCATCAAGGTTTTTAAAGCCCACCAGCCCCTGCTTATCCTCGAGCTCGCCGGAAATTTTCTGCACGGTTACGGTGTCGGTTTCCCCGAACACCCGCACAAAGTCATCCGGCGTCAGAATCCCCATCGCCTTCCACTCTTCCAGCGACACAACGTGGGAGAGCATGTTGAATGCGTCGATCGGAGAGTTAACCAGCGGCGTTGCGGTCAGCATCACCACCCCGCGCCCGTTGTACTTTTTCATCATGTACTGGCTTTTCACGGCCATATCTCGGGCTGTTTTGGAGACGGACGGATTAGGCAGGTAAGCCAGCTGGCCAGCTTCACGGCCGGCGCTGTGCGAGTTGCGGTAGTTATGGCCTTCGTCTGCGATTACGCTGTCAAAGTGCATATCTTCAAAGTAGGGGATCTGGCTCTTTTTCTTAGTGCCGGTATCGGCGGCTTTATCGCGGAGTTTGTTGCGGGACGTGGCGGCGCGGTGCGTGGACTTCATCAGATCCGTGCGGCCATTCTCAATCTGGTTAAAGACTGCTTGGCTGGAGTTTTCTTCAATCGTCTCCGGGCGCATCGGGATATCGCCAAACTGCTCTTTGGTCATCACCACGGCGCGGTAGTTGGAGACCGGGATCATGTTCATGCGCTCAAGCACGGTCGCGGCAGCGGACTCTTTTACCACGTTGCGCATGACCGGCTGGCCATCTTTGTCCAGCTTAGGCTCGTTGTTTTCGTCGCGCTCCGGCGCCTGCATGATCTGGCCATCATCGCCGCGCACTTCGTCCAGGCCAACAAACAGGATTTTCTCAAACGCCTCGGCGCTGTAGAAACCGTGGGCTTCGTGATACCAGTTCTGCAGCACGGCTTTAGGCACGACGTACACGGTACGCTTGCTGCGCCCCACCTCGTAGTTATAGGCCTCCAGCGCCAGCGCGGTTGTGGTTTTACCCAGCCCGGTACCGAATCCCATAATGCCCCGGCCATCTTCCGACAGGCGGCGCACTTCGGCGTTCTGGTAGCTCAGCGGAATGCGCTTGCCGCTGATCTGCTGCAGCAGCAGGGACGAGGACGAATGCTCAAACGGCACGTAGCCGTTAAACGCGTCGTTGTAGTCGCTGACAACCGATTCAACGTCCGGATGCGTGCGCAGCCAGTGGTTAAACTGCGCCTCCAGGCCGCTGATGCGCTTCAGATAGACGTTAGCGTTCACGCCGCGCGGCTTCACGCCGTTCAGGTAGTTTTCCAGCTGGTTGTAGAAGCCGTCTTTGTAGCTGGCGCGCTTAAATTCAGTCACGCCACCTTTGCCGGTGACGGAGCGCACCTGATAGCCGGAAAATACGCCGTCCTTCCCCGCGTAGTTGTCCTCTGCGGTCAGGTAGCCGTTTTCGTTTTCCAGATCCTGCGTGTACTTGAAGTCGTCAAAGCCCTGGTCAATCAGGAACTCTTTAATCAGCCGGCGATCCAGCCAGCGGGCGTTAAGGTTGACCGTAATATCTTCAATCGGCGTGTGGTTGCGCTTCTCGTTGATCGTTTCCAGCTGGCGGACGTAGTTAGCCTTAACCGGCCCGTCCGGCGCGTCGTTAATCAGCGCCGCCAGACGGGACACCTTGCCGCGCACGTTGCCGGTTGTGGCGCGCGCCAGCGGCATAATGTTGCCGTTACCGTCGAGCGCAATCTCCGGGAAGGTCGCCAGGTGCGCCAGCAGCGCCTCGTCATCTTCCGGCAGCTCGCCTTTAAACGCGGCGCGGAAAGCGGCCAGCGCCACCGGTACCAGATCCACGTCGCTGAAAAGGTGCGATACCACCTGCTCCGGGCTGGCAAAGTCCACCGCCACCGCCTCGCTGCGGTCAATGGTCCCGCTCAGCAGCGCGGACAAATCCCCCTCGCGGCTGACGTTGGCCTGAAAACTCAGCCAGCCTTTGGCGCTCGCATCAGAGAGACCGGCCAGCTTCAGGCCTTTCGGCGTGCCGTACTGCCCGACTTCCTCACTCACCAGGCGCGCGGCGTCAGCAATAATGCCGCTGGCGTCGCCGCCCAGCATCTGCGTATCGAGCGCGTCGTTGATGCGCAGGCCGATGATTGATGCGCGCATCACACGCCAGCGATGCCCCGGCTTCTGCTGCATCGCAAAGCGAATGGCCGCGTGAATGCGATCGTCAAACAGCTGCGGGTATTCCACGCTGGCCGCGTACAGGGCGCGGCTGTCCAGCGAGAGCATGCCGTTAATCGTGCGCGTTTTCGTCTGCAGGTCGCCAAACGTGGCGGCACCGAACCGCTCCGCGTCGATCCCGCTTGATGCCGTGGTGGAATCCTTAATAAACCGCGTGCCGTCGTAGGTGTGCCAGACGCCGGCCATCAGCCGCTTATCACCTTCTACCGGTGACTGCCACACGGCAGCAGGCGTACCCAGCTGATCCCAGTCAATACGGCTGTCAAAGCGGCGCGACAGCGCGGCTTTCATGGCCGCATTGGTCAGCTGGCCATCTTTTTTGACCACCAGGATGTTATTGAAGTCAGACCGCTCGGTTTCGCCGTGAACGAAGCGCCGCCCCTCGGTTTCAAACCACTTGCCCCGGATAAACGTTGGCCACAATACGCTTGCCGCCTCAAGTGACTGTTCATCGCTGTCATGCACCAGCTGCGTCAGCGCCTCGGTGTGCTTTCGCAGCACCCACACATCTACTACTGTTGCGGTACCGCTCTCGGCAAACGTGCCGGACGGCATGCGGTGTGCGCCCAGGAACTCCGCCACACGGGAGACGCGATCGCGCAGCTTTTTGTTGGCGCCGCCGCCATCGGTCATGCCGTTTGGCACCACCAGCACCACCAGCCCGCCGTATTTCACCTTGTCGATAGTGCGCATCACGAAGTAATGCCCGACGTTGGTTTCATCCCGGTAGGCCGGATCGAGCTCGGCAAAGCCCGTGCGCGAGTCGCCAAACGGCACGTTGCCAACGGCGTGGTCATAGCTGTTGTCCGGTACAGACGCGGCCAGCTTCTCAAACGCGCCCATGCGCACGTCATCTTCCGGGTGCAGCAGCTGGTTAATGCGCCCTGACGTGTCGGAGATCTCTGCAGACGTCATCATTGCGCCGGCGGGCTTGGTTTCCTGAAAAACGCCCGTGCCGGCGGACGGCTCCAGCATGTGACCGCCGGTAATGCCGTAGTCCGCAAACAGATCCCATATTCCCTCCGCCATAAACGGCGGGGTGTAATATTCGTACTGACTGCCGCCGCCGCCCTCCAGACCGCCCTCACCGCTGTACCCGGCCAGAATCCGGCGCTGTTCATCGGTGAGTTTGTTCCCGTCAAAACCCGCCGGCAGCGAGTTAAGCAGGCTGACCGCATTATCATTAGCGGCGCGGCGTTCGCGCTGCAGGCTCACCCCTTCCCGTTTTGTCACGCCAAACGCCACAACCGTTCGCTGTTTGTGCAGGCGCATTACCAGGCGGATCAAGTCCTCAACGGACCCTGCTTCCTGGACCGCCCTGTTTTCTCTTTTTTCCACTGTGTGAATTTTCCCCGGATTGCATAAAGCGGTTATGGTTATATAAATTCTAAGGGTTTGTAAAAAGGACACTATACATTGGCTAAAAGAAACAAGGCGCTTTCTGTACTCGGCGCACTCAGGCAGGCATTCAGAGGCTCAACCGCCGACGCGCCTGATTCACTTGCGTGGACTAACGGACAAAACGTTGTGGTGTCCCGGTCCGGGCTGGCGGCACTGGCGTATCAGGAAGGTAAGGCAGGTGAAATGACCACGGCCGGCGACAGCCTGTACCTCGGCGCAGAGCTGCCGCTGGACCGGCTGCAGCGCTACGCCATTCTTGAGGAAATGGCTAACAGTCCGACCTGCTCCGCCGCGCTGAATATCCACATTGGCCACGCGCTCGCGCCGGACAAAAAGACCGGGCTGGCGTTCTGCATTGCCCCGGTTGACCCGTCGGACAAAGAAGGCGCGGCGCGCGCAAAAGAGCTGCAGGATGATTTGGGGGCGATGATCAATAAACATTTGCCGTCGCTGGCTATGACTATGGCGATTTTTGGCGTCTCCTACGTGCGTCCTTATGCCCGGACCGGCAGCGGGATCACCAGCCTGGAAAACAGCTATTACTCGCTGCCCTACTTTGTGCAGGAGTTTTATAAGGGCGATCAGCTGGTGGGCTTCGGCGGGGATTACGTGCTGTCACCCGATACGCATACGCGCACGCTTTCCTCGCCGTGGTCTCTGGTACCCATGAAAAACCCGTACTGGACACCCACGCGTAACGTGCAGCCGCTCACATCCGGCAACCGGGGCTATTCGCTGCTGACTGAGGAGGAGGATAAGGAAATCGCGGAGACGCAGAACTACGGAACCAGCTTCCTCGCGCACGCCTATGAGCCGTTCCTCAATCTGACGGGCGCCCTGAATGCGCTGAAAGCCACGCGCTACAACGCCGCCAAAATTGACCGCCTGATTGCGCTAACTACCAACTCACTTGACCCGGTTGTGGGTGCCAACTACACCCGAACCGTATCGCAGACGCTAAAACGTCACGGCGAGGCGCTGCAGAAAAAGGCGGTGAACGGGAACACCATGCCTACCGTGATGAACCATGTGATTCCGGTTATGGGGGATGGTAAAAACGGGATCACGATTGATACGCAGTCGATACCCGCGGACATTACCGGCATCGAGGACGTGATGTTTCACCTGCGCCAGCTGTGCGCCGCGCTCGGGATTGATTCAACGATGCTGGGCTGGGCGGATCAGATGGCAGGCGGGCTGGGGGAAGGTGGCTGGATTCAGACGGCCATTCAGGCGGCGCTGCGGGCGCAGTGGCTCCGCCAGGGCGCGCAGGAGATGATTTACCGGCTTATAGATATTCACCTGGCGTTTAAATATGGCAAGGTATATCCGGAGAATGACCGGCCCTACGTCGTACAGTTTAACTCCATGAACACGGCGATTCAGGAAGAAGAAAGCCGTGAAATGGACGCCCGCGCCAACTTTATTACGCTCATGGTGCAGGTCATGGACGCGCTGCAGGCCAACAACAAGCTGGCGGAGAATGACACGTTCATGCGCTACCTGTTCAGCGATCAGCTGAAAATGGACGGCGGAACGCTGGATAAGATGCTGGCGGAGTTCAGCAAAAGCCGTGACAAGGCCGATGCGCAGGAGGATGACGCCGGCAGCATGATGAACGAGTCAGCGCCAGAAAGCGACGATCCGGCCAGCTGGACGCATGAGGAGCTGGTGGCGTTTGCCCGCTATGTTGTCAGGCCGGAAAGTTAATTTCCGGGAAAACTAAAAAGGCCGCACACAAATTCACAGGGGGGTGTGCGGCTTGATGAAATCCGTCATCAAAAGCAGATATAAAAACTGAAGGAAAATATATCTGCGCTCCGGGATGATTAATGCCCTGCCGTTAACTGTTATCCAGATGCTTCACCGGTCTGAATATCTTTTTTTCGGCATGTTTTTTAGGTTTCTTCGGGGTATTAAGTACCAGGTATTCTTCCTGCCCTTCTTTTTCATCCGGTCTGGTAATACAGAACGGACAAACCTTAACGCCCGAGAAGTGTATTCCGGCTACAGTCAGCGCCTGATTCAGCGTGTAGCAGCTGCCGATAAAGGTGCGCTCCTCAATGGACGGCAGCTGCGGGCAGTCTGCGCGGTGCAGGAGCAACCCGGACGGGAAATGGTCACTGACATAAAACTTCATAGCTTTGTACATGTTTCATCCTCTTGCTGCGTGCATAAAACTTCCATGTTGAATATGAAACTTTTCAGCGTAAATTTACGCGTAAAAAGTTTCCGCAAAAGCTACGTGATGTTTATTTAACCTCTTCAACACATTAACTAATTTGCGTTAATAGAAAATAACATCATTAATTTAATTTAATGAAGAACTTTTTACGGACTAAATTAATGCCCAGCCCTTCAGCAGAGAGGGTTAAAATGTCTCTTTTAGTGGTACACCATCTGTAAGCGTATGATTTTTACCGCCTCGATTACAATTACAGGTAAAAGGCATCCGGAAGCATTAGGAAAACCCTCGCTGAAAAAAACCAGACGTTTTCTGAGTGCTTTATTTCCCCTCTCGCGCCACGGGCTCACTCCCTCAGTATTTCTGACTGAAACGCAGGATTATACGCAGAATATTTGCCGCTTCGCCTTTTTCAGACAACCGTGATAATCCACCGTGGCAACAATCTGTAAGTAAAGCCGCTGTGTGGTCTGACCATCTGATTAAAAAAACTTCTGACTCCAGCAGTCAGGCTCAGAGCGCGATAATCTGCCAGTCAGCAGAAAGCATATCTTCAGGCGATGGACAGTAGAAATTCAGCGCCCCGGCTTCATTCATGAAAACATGCTGCATATCAGAGTCTGCATCCGGCTCAATGTAAACGTGGGAAGCCGTATTGCCCCACTTTGCACGGCGGCAAATGGCGTCACTATTCTGACTGATGGTTAACATGGCATAAGCGAAAGTGTGCGCTGCAGGGGATGGCGCGCGAGGGATGTCAGGCATGGTGTGCTCCCTGTGCTTAAAGAAGCGTCACTACAGGAGGTTCCAATCTCCGGGTGGTGACGTTGACAGGGTTGGAACTACCGGCGCACAAGAAAACCGGCCTACCCGAAGGTAGCCCCACCAACGCCACCATAGATACGCCCGGAATAATCCGGACGTGGTAGCGCCGAAGGCACTATGTGCCAGCTCTCATGCTTTTTCAGGGTTCCAATCCCGACCGCTGTTTTGCAGCGGCGCGCACACTATATCCGCCGCGCTGATAAATTCAATATGTCTAATGTGAAATTATCCACTGGTCATTAGATCCACGTATGGATCAAGAAAAGTTACCTACGCAAATTACAACCTTTCTACCATCAGTCCGCGCAGGCAACCGCCAGCGCTGCCGCCGCTTTGCGGGGCATCCATTGGAGTTATGAGGACAATATGAAAGCACTCCGCACGGTAACGGATCGTTTTTCACTCATTGATAAAATTCGCCGTTTTACGCCGCAAAACGATCGTAACTACCTGTTGCGCTCGGTCCGCGAAACGTTCAGCAACCCGGAAACGCAGGAACGTATTCAGCTGGGGGAAATGTTCGGCTACTACGGCCACGGGCGACGCGCCGCCTACTATGCGAAAACCGGACGGCTGAACCTGCCGGAATTTGCCGTTGTCATGGTGGATGGTAAGCCGGTGACGATCGAAAACGTGCCTTCTAACCGGACGCTTGAAGTGAGCCTGGACGATAACGGCGTAGTCACCCACGTTCAGGAGATTCTGGACACCGATCCGGGCAACATTGTTGATGGCATGAGCCGTTCACGCGCCGGCGGCTGGTCATGGGCGACCGGCGGCGACGATAACGCCGTGTCAAAAGTCACCAGCTTTCACGGGTTCGACTATGTGACCGTTCCCAATTACATCAGCCTGGAGCATCCATCAGCCATGCTGGAATCAGCCAGCGATCGTGAAAGTATGATTTGCGCAGGGCTGGTGGAAAAAGGGTATTCGGAGAATCAGGCAGCGGACATTTTTCAGCACTTTGAAAGTATGCGCGGCCAGGCGGCAATGTTTGAATCGGGAGACGCGTCACTGCTGGAATCGGCGCTGCACATTGAGCACGGTAAGCGGCTGGAGCTGGAGGATCGGCTACGCAGCGCCAACCTGATGATTGAGAGCGCCGGCAACGTGGCAAAGTCCCGTCGTAAAATCATGAAAGAGGCGCTGGCCAACATGCCGCTGTTTTTCAGTAAAGAGCAGACTGCTGCGCTGTGCCGGATGGACACGCCGGAAGATGCGATGATTGTTGCGTCCATTCTGAAATCTATCGGAGCAAAAGCAACTGCTTCACTGCCTATGGGCGCAGGAAAACAGCATGCTCTGCCGCAAAAAAAGAGTACGACTGCAGAAGAAGGACCGCTTTTCTGGATTACAACAGGGAAATAAATTAGAGAGGAGATACCGCGCCCGGTGAAGGGCGCGGTTATGGTTTCTCTAAAATTAAGAAAAACCTTAATCTTGATCCTTTAGCGGATCAAGTTTATTATCCGCGCTCTGACCAAGCCGGCAAGCCTGGTCAGAACAAAAAAAATCGCCTGCTGGTAACAGCCGATTTTTCTACAACTTTATGTGGTTAGCGCCACAACGGCATTGCGCCGTACAACAAAAAAACGATAAATACTTACAAGGAGTAAGTAGAGATTATGGTAGCTAAAAACAGCGATCACGGCAACTCTTTTCCCTTGCATCGCTCAGATAATAAGCAAATTCCTGTACGAATTACCGGGTATGATTTCACCCACGTTATTGAGCTGTCACCTCTCCCTAAGTCACTCACCCGCGTACTAAAATTCGCGTGTAATCTGGCGTGCTCTACGTCCAGATTCGAGATCATCAAATCCCTCAGCACCCTGGCAGAAGAAGCAGGCGTGAGCGTTTCTACCGTACAGCGCGCTTATCGCCTGGCGGTTAAACTCGGCATCCTCACTCATGAGGAGCAGCGCTGCAAAAATAACCACAAATGGAGTAAGCCCAGCAAGTACACGTTCACCAGCAAAGCACTGGCTTTTGTACAGGCGAGTCTGGCTGAACTGAAAGCGGCTAATCTTCAGCCTGCGGGGCGTCAGAGTCTCGTCCGGAAAATCGTTGCTGACACCTTCTCAAAATTAAATTTCACCCTCGCTACCCCTGGTCAGAATGAACAGGCTACCCCTGGTCAAAATGACCAACAAGAAGTAAGAGATCTCTCCAGAACAAGAGAAACACAATACAGTGAGTCAGCAATTTCGGAATCGAAAGAGATTGCGCCAGAGCCACCAGCACCAGAGAAAAAATTCGGGATTTATCAGGAATCACTGCAAAGCCTGGCAGCAGGATCAGCAGCAGCAGACAAAGAGCGCCGCGCAGAGGCATACCAGCGCAACGGCCAGCTGATGCACAAGGTGTACGGCTACATCAAATCCACTTTTAAGCCCAAAGCAGCTGCGGGCCGGAAACCAGAAAGACGCCGCCAGACGGGTGATTTCGCCGGCGACGGCCTGAAGCATGATAACTACGCGATCCCGGAAGGGTTTAAAGGCGCTTAATCGGTAACTGTGCCACCAGCATCACGATAGGCAGTCAGCAGCGTTTCGATAGCGTGCGTTTTCTGACCATATGGCGAGCCGGTGAGCGACGCCCAGATATCGTTGGTTTTGCCAATAGCCGTGCGGATTCGTCCGGCGTGGACGTCGGCATACGCGCCCTGCTCTTTCAGCAGCTGGTCAAGCAAGCGCTCCTGTGACGCGGGGCTGAAGTCGGGCAGTTTCAGCTGTTTTTTGTAGACCGGCCAGTAGCGGCAAAGCTGCTGATAGCGCCCTGCTGCAGTCGAGGCCAGACCATGCTTATTGAGCTTTTTCGGGCTGCGATTTGTGAACGGGTGATCGGTGAAGTCGGTGAAGATTTCGCCCAGCTTGTCGCCCAGCCCGGTCACGATAACGTCATAGCCACGCATGCGGGTTAACGGGTGAGTACTGGTGCCTTCTGAGAACGCCAGCATGTCGCCAAAGGCTTTACGGTTTGCGGATTGCTCCATTGTGATACCACTCTGTAATGACTGAGAGCGGGACTGTATGGAGTTTGTAATTTGCGGTGGGAAGAAAAGCCGCATGATGCGGCCATTGTGTGTTAGCTCATAACGTACATTAAGCACCTACAGTCCGCTCTGTGCCAGGAGCGGACGTTGTTTTTCAACTATTACCCAGGCCTGCGAACCACCTCATCTTTATCCCTTAAATTCTCAATGTATCGATAACCGCTCTTAGAGCGGGTGACACATTGCGGTGCGGATAATAGATATATGAACCTTCCAGGCGCTGACTGTAGCATTGCAAAACTCTGATCAGCGCCCCCTGTTCTATATCATCAGAAACTAATTCCTCCGGAACATAAGCCAGTCCCAGGCCTAGCCGGGCTGCTTTGGCTTCCATATAGCTGTCAGCAAAGGCCCATTGTCCCTGAGGCTGATGGGTTATCTTTTTACCGTCTTGATTGAGTTCCCATGCATACAGGCTGCCGTCTCCAAACTGGTAAGCGATGCAGGGATGAATAACTAAATCGGAGGGAGTTTGCGGAAATCCGTAGCGACGAAAGTGCTCGGGCGTGCCGACAACGGCCATCTCCATATCGGGCGAAATGCGCACAGCGACCATACCGCTACCTACTTCCGAGCCCAGACGTATACCGGCATCGAAGCGCTCAGCAATAATATCGACAAACCGGCTTTCGCTGATGAGCTCCAGCCGAATATCTGGGTAGCGTTGTTTAAACACCGCCAGCTTCGGCAGCAGCACTTTATCAATGGCGTGCTGACTGGCATTAATACGGACCGTACCCGATGGGGTATGGCGATAATGGGCCAGCGTGGCAAGCCCCATATCTAAAGCGTCAAATCCAGATTCGACGGTTCGATAGAGCAACTCGCCGGCATGGGTGAGCGATAACTTGCGCGTGGTACGCACCAGAAGCTGCACGCCCAGTCGTTCTTCCAGCTCGCGCACTGCACGACTAATTCCTGACTGCGCCAGGCCAAGCCTCTGCGCGGCGGCAGTAAAACTCCCTTCTCGCACGACCTGCATAAACAGATAGAGATCGTTATAGTTTTCCCGTTTCGCCATCATCCTTCCCATGCTGCCGCATCACAATTCAGAACAATATGTTATCAATCTTAGCATTTTTCACCCTCTAATCAGTACTATTTCTGCTAACTATAATGTGCGCATTGCAACAAAGCACAGCAGCGTTGTCCGTAGGAAACCTGTTTCTGGCACGTTTTATGAAGGGGATTTTGATGACTGCTTTCACCCAAAAATTGACAACTGCGATACCCGCCCTGTTGTTATGCGCATCATTAAGTGGAGTCACAAATATGAGTTACGCTGATACAGCCAATCCGAACGCGCCCGTTTCGCTGGTCGAGAAATGGGATAAAACTTTTGCTGAGAGCACGAAAGTTGATCACCGTAAGGTGACCTTTCCGAACCGATACGGGATCACCTTAGTCGGGGATCTCTACATCCCGAAGGATCGTGGGGATCGCAAGCTGGCAGCTATTGCTGTTAGCGGCCCCTTCGGGGCGGTGAAAGAGCAATCCAGCGGCCTGTATGCGCAGACGCTGGCTGAACAGGGATTTGTCACTCTGGCTTTCGACCCTTCATACACGGGCGAAAGCGGCGGCTACCCGCGCAACGTCGCATCTCCGGATATCAACACCGAGGATTTCAGCGCGGCGGTTGATTTCTTAGGCCTGCAAAAAGAGGTGGATCGCAACCGTATCGGGCTGCTCGGTATCTGCGGATGGGGCGGCATGGCCTTAAACGACGCCGCGATGGACACGCGTGTCAAGGCGGTGGCGACCAGCGTGATGTATGACATGAGCCGTGCGATGGGGCATGGCGTGGGCGATGGCAAAGACCGCTATACCACTGCCGATCGTCGTGCCGTATTGCAGTATCTGAACAAGCAGCGCTGGAAGGATGCGGAAAATGGCGCTTTCGCGCCAGGCGGGCATGACATTTATGTTGATGAGAAGGGCAACGTCACCGCTTCCGATCGTATTCTGCCGGAAACTCTGCCCGCGAATCCTAACCCAGTATTGAAAGAGTTCTTTGATTATTACCGCATGCCGCGTGGTTTCCATGAGCGTTCGGTCAACTCAACCGGTGCCTGGAATGCAACCATGCCGCTGTCATTTATGAATATGCCGCTGCTGAGTTACGCCAATGAAGTTACTATCCCTACACTCATCGTGACCGGCGAAAAAGCCCATTCACGCTATTTTGCTGAAGATGCCTTTAAGGCAATCGGCAGCAAAGAGAAAGAGTTAGTGATTGTCCCTGGGGCAAACCATGTTGATCTGTACGACAACGTTGCGGGTAAGATCCCATTTGCCAAATTTGAGCAATTTTTCAAAGCAAACTTAAGGTAACCCGAAAGGTTTACCAGGCCACCTGTCATAAACGGGTGGCTTTTACCTGCCTGGTGTGACGCAGAATATGTCACATCGCCCCATATTCTCACCCACCTATTATGTCGTTATTCCCTGAATAACTTCTGACCCGACTGCGCCTGAATCTGGCTGGTTCGATATTAAGGGATGCTAATAATGTCTACTGTAAGTCTAAAACCATCATACGAAAAAAAGCATGCATACTGGAGCGGCGTATTTGCCATGACGCTTTGCGTGTTTGTGCTGATCGCTTCTGAGTTTATGCCAGTCAGCCTGCTTACGCTCATTGCCCGCGATTTGCACGTTACCGAAGGGTTGGCAGGGCAAGGAATTGCCGTCTCTGGCGCACTGGCAGTGCTGACCAGTCTGACTATCTCCCATATTGCCGGAGACCTGAATCGTAAATATCTTCTGCTTGGGCTAACGGTCTTAATGGCCATATCAGGGTTAGTTATCACCATGGCGCCTGACTATCCGATTTATATGCTGGGGAGGGCTCTGATTGGCGTCGTCATCGGAGGGTTCTGGTCAATGTCGGCTGCAACCGCCATTCGGCTCGTGCCACAGCACCAGGTTCCCCGCGCACTGGCAATTTTTAACGGCGGTAACGCGCTGGCCACCGTTGTGGCTGCGCCGCTTGGTAGTTATCTGGGGACAACGGTCGGTTGGCGTGGGGCCTTTTTATGTCTCGTCCCTCTTGCGATAGCTGCGTTCTTCTGGCAATGGTTCAGCCTGCCTTCAATGGAAAGCGATAAAACACAAAAACCACAGGGGTCTGTGCTTCGTCTGTTCAGCGTTGCCATCGTACCAACGGGAATGCTTGCCTGCGGGCTCTTCTTTATGGGACAGTTTGCTTTGTTTACCTACGTGCGCCCCTTTCTGGAGAGCGTCACCAGAGTGGGACCTTCTAACCTTTCTCTGATTTTGCTTGCAATAGGCATAGCAGGTTTTGTCGGCACAATGATCGTCTCAACATTCCTGAACGCCAAATTTTACAAGACCTTAATCATGATCCCGTTGCTTATGGCCGCGATTACTGGTGCGTTACTGCTGGTCGGACACCACATCTGGGCCGTTGCCGTATTATTAAGCCTGTGGGGGCTACTTGCGACGGCTGCGCCAACAGGATGGTGGACATGGATAGCACGAGCGTTACCCGAAGATGCAGAGAGGGGTGGTGGCCTCATGGTTGCGGTGATCCAGCTATCGATTGCGCTTGGTTCAACGGCTGGAGGTCTGGCATTCGACAGTCTGGGATGGAGAAGTGCATTTGGTTTAAGTGGTTTGTTACTACTGGGGGCGGTAGTGATGACATATGCAACATCCCGTCAAAATAGGAAGGTACACTAACGCAATTCTTTTATATCTGGTGTGCGCTCTTTAAGGACATACGACAGAGGGGCGAATGTCCGCTCCTCGCTCAAAGCAGACGGTTAGATTTAATGATGTGCAGCCAGTGAAAACCGTCAGCTCAAGTCTGAGCTGACATATTATGAGCCAGCTGAATTAGTTCGTTGCAGGCGTGCAGACAGACTAAAACATGGCAAAGTTTAACCCCTTACCTTCGCCAAATTCCTCCTCAATTTCTCCTGATACCGCCGCCAGCACGTCATTAAGCGTCAGCTCACCGCCGCCGAACATATCCCCCAGCGCCTGCTGCTGGTGGAACAGTTCGTCGTTGATCTTCTGCGCCATCTTTTTAAACGCTGCGCCGATCCGCTTCGCGCTGCGGTTGTTGGCCACGATAAACAGCGCCAAGGCTTCGGCCTCTTTGCTGGCCTCTTCAAAAAGCCCCTGCTGCGCCAGCACTTCCTGTATCGCCTGCCCGCTGTCCTTCGCCTGGCGCACCAGCTTAATAGCCTCCTGCAGCGCGGCTATCGCCTGCTGATCCAGCCCGTTCACCGACTGCACGCCGTCCACCAGCCCGGTAACCGCCTGGCGGTGAACGTCTCCGGAGAGGGTCTGCATCTGTGCAAACTCACTGGCCGCGGTATTAAGCGCCGTCAGGATGTTGCGCATATCCGAATCGGGTTCCTCAGATACCAGCTTTACCAGCCGTTCATCCTTATAGGCGCGGGCAAAGATCGCATTCTGGATGCGGTCAATCAGCTGCTTTGTCGGGCGCCCGTCGTCGGTCAGCAGGCCTGCCGTTGCGGTGTCGCCTATCTCTTTCATGAATGCCCGGATAAAGCCATCATTTGAGCGCGCCAGCAGGTTGCCGTCGTCGGACGGATTGAAGATGGCCATCAGGCGTTCGTCGAGCATTTCCGCATCCACAAACGCCTTTTCGCTCGCCGCCATTTCCTGCAGATCTGAGAGGTTGGAGTCCTTCGCAAACTGCGCCCGGTCAACGTCCGTCAGGCGCTCACGCACCAGCACGGGCATATCCATCTGCGCGATATCTGACGCCTTCAGGCCGTAGTCTTTCGCGTGCTCAATCAGGTACTGCCGGTATTCATCGGCCTGCCCCTGCTCATACGCGCGCGTGATCCCCATTGAGCGCCCGTTGCCTGACTCCACCACGTTATCCGCGCCCACGATGGGCGCGCCGTTGCTGCTCATGCCGGAGTCGGTCAGCTTCGCCGGCCGCAGGTTGCCCGCAATTTTTGAAACCTGCACTTTACTGGTCATGCGCGTGCGGTCGCGCGGCTGCAGCTCTGCCGGGAACGCCGGATTAATGGTTCCGTCGAGGTTGTTTGAGATAATCAGGTCGCGGGCATCCACCACCTTAAACGCAGTTTTCACTTCCTGACCTTTGCCTGTCACGACATAGGACGATCGCCCGGTTTGGGTCTCTATTTTGCGCAGTGAACCAACGAGCCCAATCAGGGCAAAAATGCTGCCGGCGTCGCCCAGCAGGCTCTTTAATTTCTCGTTAAGCATTGTGATCCCGGTAATAAAAAACCCCGCTGAAACGGGGTTGCTGATTAAGCTGCGAGGCCGCTGGCGGCTATCCAGCTGGCGGTTTGCTCTTTCGCGTCGTCCAGCGCCAGATAAACGCCGATGTAGTCACCGACTTTGCGCAGCGTCTCCACAAAATCCAGCTGTGTCTGTTGCGTGAATTTTCCGGCCAGAAAGTCTTTAACCACTTCCGGGACGGGCTGATCCTCTTTAACAGGGTCCGGCTGTGGCTCCGGTTCCGGCGCCGGGGCGGGCGCTGGCTTCGGTACCGGATCGGGAGCGCTGGTGGCTGGTGCCGGCGCTGCGCCATAACCCAGCTGCAGCATGATTGCTTCCATCTGGTCATTAAGATCCAGAAGGTCCAGCCCCTTTACCGTCGGGGCTTTGATAATCAGTTCGTCCAGCTGGTCGGCTAAATCCAGCTTTTCAAGGGCGGTTAACGTCATGCTGCTACCCCTTTACGCTGCACGGCCACCAGCAGATCGCTCAGGTGCTGCACCGCGCCGTTCACCAGCGCTTCGTTTTCATCAAACACGCCTGCAGCCGTCAGCGCGGCAATCGCCTCGCGCACCTGATTGCGGCCGGCGCGGATCACGTCCATGTCGTCGGTATCAAGTGAGGTCAGCCCCTGCAGGTAGTCGATCGCCTTCTGCGCTTCAGAGTCTGCTTCCGGCACGGGCTCCGGTTCCGGCTGTGGTGCTGGCTCAGGCTCTGGCTGTGGTTCTGGTGCCGGTTCCGGGGTGTTCAGTTCCTCCACCAGCGGAATACGCTTGCCGGTGATCATCGCGGTTTGTGCTGCCTTCAGATATTCAGGACTCTGATTAGCTTCCACGTAGTCCGCCGCCTGCTTCAGCTGCTCACTGCCATAGCCCAGCGTCTCAGCCCAGGCGTTTACCAGGTCAGATGCCCAGCCCACCAGGTCGCCTAGGCGTTTAGCAGCAATCCAGAACGGGTCTGTAGTTTCACGATCGTCAGTCACGTCGGTCTCTTCTTCTTCACCTGCTGCCAGCTGCTGCAGCATGGTTTTGATAGCGCCCGTGAAATAGGCCTCATCTTCACCTTCCGGATATGCCACGCCGGTCAGCTGCTTACGGGCCACCATGCGCACCTGTTTGGCGTAGGTGTCCGGATCTTCTTCTGACATTTCCAGATACTGCGCGGCGTAATCGCTCATTTTCTCCGCCACGATTGCGGCCAGCGCATCGAGATCCGCATGCGTCGGGATCAGCTTCAGCTCAAAGTCAGCAATCTCTTTGTCAGTCAGCGGACGGTCATAGGAAATGATGCCGTTACGGGCAACGCCGCTGTACGGCTCGCCTGCTGCTGGCTGATCCGCCACGGCGGCAAAGTTCGGCGGTACCGCCCCGATACCTGCAGGACGGTTAACCAGCGCATAGCGCCAGACGGTTGCCGGCGTAACGGGTTCCGGCTGTGGCTCAGGGGCTGGTGCTGGCTCAGGTTCCGGCTGTGGCTCTGGTACTGTCTCTGGTTCCGGCTGTGGCGCGGGTTCCGGCGCCGGGGCTGGCTCAGCAGCAACGCGGTACTTTTCCGCCGCGCCGGTGCGGTAGGCTTTCAGCATCTTTGTTGCCGTTTTACCCATCCCCGCACCCTGGCTGGATTTAGAGGGCATTTCATACGTGGTGCCGTCGGCTTCGGTGATGATCACTTTGCCTTCCAGTTCGCCGTTCTGGTCATCGACGTGATAACGAACCGTCGCGCCGTTGCTCAGCGTGGCCTGCCCGTCCATGTGCAGGCGCGCTTTAACCTGAATAGTGCGATCGCTGAAGGTGTCCGTGTTTTCCGGCTCGCTGGCTTTTGCCTGCTGCAGCGCGGCCAGCTGGCCGGTAAGGTCGGCATTCAGCTGTTTCTGGCTGGCGAGTTTGCAGCGCAGCGTCTGCTCATTGCCCTGCATCTGCTGCGCGCGTGCGGTCTGTGTGTCCACCTGCTCCAGCAGCGCTGACTGCTGCTCCGCCAGCTGATCGGTCTCAGCCTGCGTGGTTTCCACTTCCGCGCGCAGCTTCGCCTGTGCGTCCTTCTGCTTCGTGAATTTGCCGCTGTTCTTCTCGATCAGGTTGGAAAGCGCCTGCGTCACCTGCTGCAGCGATACGTCACGCCCGCCAATCGGCGCAACGATGTGCGTCACGTCGCGCTTGTTGATCAGGAACTGGAAGGCTACCAGCGTGTCCTGGTTACGGATCTTGCCGTTGTCAGCGGTCGGTGAGTGGAACACCAGCGACACGGTTTGCCCGTCGGATAACGGGATAAGCGCGCTCAGAACCGGAATGCTGGCCACGCGGCGCACTTTGCCGATCACCGCGCCGCCCACGGTTTTTTGCCCGGTCGTGTCTGCGCCGGCATCGTCGGTCCCGGCAGTAATGTCGGTGCCGTTCAGGCCACGGTTCAGCGCCTTCACAAATGCGCGCATGGTCTGCGCCAGGCGCATACGCTCCGTGCTGATCGCCTCAAACATCGCGCCCGGTAACACGCTTTCTTCACCCAGGTAGGCGTGATCGATATCGTCGATAGTGGCGCTTTCCAGCATCATATCCGCGCTGCTGCCGGTCATCAGGCCGTCGTACACCGCCTGCGCCAGCTCTGCGCCCTGCGTGCGGCGCTGGAAGTCCAGCACCATACGATTTTTAAGGATCTCACTCATTACGCTGCCTCCTCCAGTTGGGCGATCTGCTCTTTAAGCTGGCGCGTCAGTGCCTGCTCCTGATTAAGCTCCGTCTGCAGGCTGTCCGCACTTTTCTGCGCGTCGTCCGCGCTGCGCGTCAGCTGCTCCACCTTCGCTTTGGTTTCCGCGATGCCTGACTTATAGGCGTCACGCTGCTGGCGCACTTCGGCCAGCAGCTGCACTGAGGATTTCACGCCGCGCTTAGGCTGCGCAGTGTCATCGCTGGTGGCAGCAGCGCGCGCCATCTTGCGCGCCAGGGCTTTCTGAAAAGCCGTTGAGCCTTTGCTGAATAGCGTGGCCAGCTGGCGCCCGAGCTCAGGGATCGTGGTGACGTGGGTAAACGGCACGTTTTTCCCGTTCAGCTTCAGGCCGGAAATGTCGCCGCTGTCGTTGACCTGCACGGTCATAACCTGCTCGTCCATGCCAGTGAGGCTGAAAGTTTTGGTAGGTACGCCGTCTTTCCTGCGCGCGGTGCCGGCGGCGGTGACTTTGGCAATCTCATAGCCGCCGGTGCCGATCGCCTTCTTCAGCTTCGCCAGGCCCTTATCGTTCAGTTCGTCAAAATTCAGCAGCACGTAGCCTTTAGGATTCGACACTGAATACCCCCTGCTCTGACTTGCTCAGCTGGTACTTCCTGGAAATGGTGTCCTGCAGCGGGAAGATCCGGTAAAGCGGGTTCAGGCGGCTGTTTCCGTGCGTCACGCGCACGGTAAGCAGCCATTCACCCGGCTCAAGATAACGCGTGTCAATCAGCAGAAATTCCTCGCTCACGCCTTTTGGCGAGAGGTCGAGCGTGCGCTGCTTGCCGGAAATAACCACCGTCGGATCATTGCTGTCGCGCAGCCAGTACTCAATTTTTGCGCCCGCCAGCTTGCCGGCGCAGGCGATGTTAAGCCGGGCCGGGAACGCCAGCGCGTTATCGCGCACCACGGCGGTACCGCACCCCAGCAATTCCACCTTTTTACGGGCAAATACGCAGCGATCCGCCACCATTGCTGCAGCCATCGCCGTAATAAACAGGTTCTGATAATCAATCATTGGCCGGAGCCTCCTTTTGACCCAAGCACGCCGTTTATTGCCGCAATGAGTCGTTCTTTGAATACAGTTGAAAGTTCACGCCAGTTGTTGCTCGCCACCAGCACGGCGAGGTAAATCACGATTTCGTCCAGTCCCTGCTGCCGCGCAAAAAAGTAGGCCGTGAGGCCGGTAATCAGCGCCAGCACCAGCTCAGTGACAAAGTTGAATACGTTCGGTTTGATCCGGTATTCGCGCACTCCCAGCAGGAAAACGCCTGTGCCACTCAGCAGGGAAAGAAGAAGCGAAACCGCGAGCATTTTTTCTACATCGGTCACATACCCCCCTTTGATACCTGGTTATCAGGTGGCGAGAGGGTAAGCAGTCTGTAATTTAGAGGGGTAAAGAAAAACAGCGCCCGGTGGCGCTGTTTTTTTGAGGAGGTTAGCTGGTGGGCGGCACTTCCGGCCAGGCGGCACTGTCAACCGGTCCCGGCTCTATGCCTTTAAGCTCACGGATATAACTCAGCCAGCGAACAAGCAGCGCCTTTTCATCGTCGGGCAGAATGCCCAGCGACAGCTCTGCCTGCCATTCGGTAATGACCGCACGAGCCTCTTTTATCAGGCGATCACGCTGCTTATTAAAACGCTCAATAGCTTCATCCTGAAGCAGCGTGCGCAGGGATATCGCGCCTTCTTTATAAGCCCACTCTCCGTTAGGCTGAATATCATCAGGAACCAGGCTTTCATCAACTTCTACGACGGAATATCCTTCTGGCCACATTCTGGAAGCATCTTTATCCAACGCCCAAATGCGGCCATCGGCACACAACATAAGCTTAACGGTATGCTCAGAAAAATGCTTTTGAGCTTCATACCAGCAAACGTTATTTGCATCTCGGGCAAAGACAACGTTATGAGAAAGCAGCACACTCATATGCTCAAAGTGAGCCTTTTCTTGATCAGTTGCGTCTTCACCAACAGCAGGGATATCGGGTGTATAACTGGTAAAATCAGAATAAATCATCTTATTTCTCATACTGAGGCCGCCGTATACCAACCACCTTTAATGCAATATTGAAGCGGGCGCGCATAAATGGAGTCGATATATTCATCTTTATTCCCGTTTGTAGCGGCGGTTAATACATATCCACCAGTATCATTCCACGCCGGCCCTTTCCAGGCCGTCGAAGCACGCGCAGTTCCAAGCCGAACAGAGGTAACCATGCGAGCCATAATCCAGTCATAAAGCCAGGTATTGCCCCATTTTGTGCCATACAGGTTTCCGTCAGGCGGGACGCGTGCAGCACCAATATATAATCCATTAGAGCCTCCTACAGTAACAGCACCATCATGTAGGGTTACCGAGCAGTTACCGATGTAATTAGTAAAGGCGACGTTATTGGAGTTAGCCGAACCCTGCCCCAAATACCAGTGATTTGTGCCGTCGTACTTCTCCCCCTTTATCCAGTAACCCTGATCAGCAGTCGCGGGCTTGAGCATTATGCTCTCGCCATTTCTCGTGTGAGTTGTATGGCCGGTAACAGTTAGTTCTTCACGCATAAGAACTCTGTGGCCAAATGTAGTTTCACCTGTAGCAATGTTAATAGCCATCGGCCTTAATTGATTCCAGGTACCTTTCTGATCGCCTTGATCTGTGAATAAGAGATAAAAAGTTGTGCCATCGTTACGGAAAAAAGAACCATAGTTGCCGTAGACAATTCGGTAATTATTTGGGGTCGTACCAATAACCTCCAGACTCGTTTCAGCACGCGGCCCATCAGCATTGCTAAAGCTGAAGTACTTAGAATTGTTGAGATAGAGGTCGATGGTTCCATCACCAGAGCCAACAAATCCGCTGTCAGCATCACCAATATTTATCGACGATGCTGAATCAGCAAATACCCCCGTACCAGTCTTGCCAAGACTGATGCTGTTGCTTTTCAGATTGCCTCTGACTTCCATTGCTAACGAACTGTCAGGCAGGCTATAGCCGGTGCCACCAACGATTGTCTGTCCCATCAGGAGGTTTGGCGCAGTACCCTGCATGCAAAGGTTCCAGCGGGTTACGCCGTCGCGCGCATTCAGGCGTCCGTCAAAGGCGACAGCCGAAAGGATATTCGTGCTGGCTTTATCGTATGCACGAAACGACGAAAAATTGCTGATCTGTGTAGTGCTGTTGACGGTACCGGAGTTCGCCCAGAACTCTACCGCATCACTCATCGTTTGCGCCGTTACCCCGTCGCCAAACGTTACTTCAGCGCCAAAGCCTATGGCGCGTGTCGTTGCGTCTGAGCCGATATTGGCATAAGCCATCGCCACCAGCTGCGTGGTACCCGTCAGATTGCCGTTGCCGGCGGCACCGCTACCCAGCGTCAGCAAACGTGCAGCGGACGCGCCAGCCCCCAGGCCAATTGACAGTTGGCCTTTAGAGCCAAAGGCTGCGCAATACTTGTTCCAGGTCTTACCGTTATCCCGGTTATCCGCCTCCAGCAGCAGATTAGTGCTGTAGGTTCTCCAGCGGTATGACGGATTGTTTGCAGTACGATCGACGAGCGCCAGCGCCGGCGAAAAGCTGTTAACGGTAATGCCCTGACTGCCGTCGCTGTTGCTGCCGTTCACCACCAGCGCCGCATTAGTAAGATCGCCAATGGCAGTTGAGCCTTTCGCCAGCACGGTCACGGGTCCGGTAAAGTCAGCGCCGGCCGCAACAGTCAGGCTACCGGCGACTGAAGCCCCGCCGCGAAACTTCATTGTCGAGACGTTGGTATCGCCCGTGCCGTCGGCTGAGAGGCTGATCCATGTATTCGGGATCGAATTTCCCCAGGTTACGGTATCGGTGCTATCAACTGACTGGCCAAGATACCAGTGCAGCGTATTATCCTGCTTACGCCCGCGCAGGTAATATGCCTTGTCTTTGGTTGCAGGCTTCAGCTGCAGCGCGATTTCATTAGCCGTAAACAGGCCTGCGCCATCTGACCGGAGACCACCGCCGCCGAGCACTGAAAGCCCGCCGGACCCCTGCAGCGTGGCGGTACCGTCGCCGCTGTTGAGAGCAAAGCGCGCTGTGGTCGCGCCGGAACGCGCGCGCGCATCGAGCGCAAGCTGTCCGCCACCGTGCGTCATGTTCGTGATAGTGATACTGCCGAGCACCCTGCCGCCCCAGGTATCGGTCGTCGTGGACGCCAGACGCCCGAAGATGTTCATCACGTCGGTATCATACGCCGTCGGCGTATCTTCAGGCTGATCGGTGCGCACAAACGTCATGACAGGTGTTGACGGCTCAGAGCGGATCACACCGATACGGAATCCGGCCTGAATCTGTGAATTAACCTCCAGATTCTTCGCCAGCCTCACCTTTGCCGTATTGATATCGGTCAGGCTGTTCAGGCTGGTAATGTCGTTGTTCCAGCCCGCCCTTGCGGCGCCCAGGTTCAGCAGATCGGTCAGCGTCATGCTGGCCGAGTCCATCTGTTTACGCCAGCCGTTTGCATCAGCGCCGCTTGTCAGGCCATGCCACGCCCAGGAGCCGTTACCGCCGCCTGCGGTGCGGATATACACCGTGCCGTTTTGCGCGGCCAGCAGCTGCACCAGCGACGCGCCGGTATCATACTGTCGGCGGACGTTGATAAGCTGCCCGCTCAGCGCCAGTGGCGCTTTACCAAGTTCAGCCGGACCGTCCGTAAAGCTGCCGCTCAGCGTCCAGAAGGCATTCTTTCCGGTTACCATCACGTCAGCCAGCGACGTGATTTTGCTGTCCAGCACGGCAGACGTTCCGCCCAGGCCAAACGCCCCTACCGCCATCAGCGCGCCGGCCGTCATATCGATCGGGGATTTCTGGACGTTCGCCAGCGCAGCGTCTCCAAGCCCAAGATGTTTGCGGGCTTCCGGTACGTCCTGAAGATCTCCCAGGTTCTCAGCGGCTTTCAGCTGCTTGTCATTGGTTACCTGGTCGAGCTCAATGTTCTGACGAAAAAGCGCTTTATCCTCAATATCCGACCCGTTGTTAGCGCTGACCATGTTCTTATCGATCATGCCCTTCAGGATTTTCAGCCCCTTCAGGTTAGCTGCGATCAGCTCGTCATCGCTGGTGAGTATGGAATCCAGCGTGATACCTACCTGCCGGTTGATGCGGTAGTTTGTAACGATCATCGCCTGCGTCACCTGCGTGGTGCCGGTTGGCACGAGAACGCGGCAAAGCTCCAGCTGGTTTGGTGCCAGTGCAACCGACAGATCCTGCGCAAAGACGCGCGCGGCCTTAACGGCGGACTCGCGCTTAACCTGCTCTGTCACCACGCCGACTTTGTAGTTCGCCTCCAGCACGATGCGCGTGGTCTTGCCCGCCACCACTGGCAGCGTCAGATCGGCCAGGTGCTGCACCGTTATCTGGTGCGCGTTAACGTCGATGGAAGCCGAGCCCTGCCCGCTGTCAGCGCCTTTTGAGGTGACGACGACGCTCAGCCCGGTACCGGCCACCGGAGAAAAGCCCAGGTAGAAGCCGGGACGCACGATCCCTTTTAATTTCCGGTTAAGCGCGGAACTGGTGTAAGTCTCCAGGTACTGCATATCCGCCGACAGCGGCGCGGTACCGTATGGAATGCCCGACATAACGCCTACGTCAGTGATTTCGTTATCAGTCATGTGCGTTACGCCGTTTTCTGTTCAATGGTAACCAGCAGGTTGTAGGCCTTGCCGCGGAATACACTGTCCTGCTGCAGACAGAGCACGGCAAATGCGTTGCCGTCACCGTCCACCAGCGTGAGGGTATTCAGGTCATAGGACTTATCAGCGGCCAGCGCAGAGTCATTCAGCTGGATAGAGATAGAGATATCCGCGCCCGTGCTTGTCAGGATCAGCGGGGTTTCCGTGAATTTGCCCGTCAGGTTGGCGTTGCTGAAGGTGGAAGGAATATCCGCAATGTTCCAGCCGCCGGCCGGGTTGCTGGTAACCAGTGCAGACTTGCCCCAGTAGGCTTTAACCATCAGGAAGCGGTTACCCGTTCCGATGGATGATTCAGCGCGACGGATGTAGTAGTAGTCCAGCAGCTTCGCCTTAAACAGCTTGCTGCTGACGGAGATTGTATCAGCCATAAAAAAGCCTCTCAGAGTTAAGAGGCCAGAGGGTAAGGAGTTTGTAAAATCCGCAGGTCAACTATGAGACAAATTGCTCATAAAAAAGGTTTGTGATCGCGCTTGTGCCGCTGTCGTCGGCAGGCAGCGCCAGAATAAACTCCGGCATGCCGTCGAAGGAAAACGCCACCGTTTCGCTGCTGCCATCGGCGCGGGAAACTGTGATGCCCTGGCTGTCGCCCTTCTGGACAGCGATGTACTGCACGTCGTCCTCCGTGAACAATCGCGCGCGACTGTCATCGGCGGCGCTGGCAATTACAACCGGCGCCGGAGCGGCGTCCGGCCTGCTCCGGTAGTCATTCCACCATGCGTCCGCCGCAAACATATCGTAACGCTCGCAACGTTTAACCTCCCGCACCGGCACGGCAGGAACAGCATACTGATGCTGTGTGGCCATGCGCAGGTTTTTAATCTCCGACTGAAGATCCGCGAAGGACATTTTGGCCTGGTAGTCGATGCCGGCGCTGATAAGCCGAATGCGATCCCGGTCCGCGGTCATTTCAAACGAGATAAAGAGCGCTACCCCGTCAAACACGATGTGCAGCGGCAGCAGCGGCTCGATAATCTGGTCAAACTGGCTCAGCAGCTTGTTGACCGCCTCTGTCTGCTCCTGATAGCCGTAACGCTCGTACAACTCGTTGAGCGCCACGGAGATTTGCGCGCGCGACGTCAGGAAAAACTCGCCGTAATGCTCCTGCGCGACGTCCACGCCCTCTTTTGTGGTAAAGAATGAGCCGTAAGGCGCTTTCTCCTGATCCACCGGCGCATAGAGCGGCTGCCAGGTCACGGGCAGGTTATCGAACTCGCGCCAGAACGTTGACGTGATCGGCTTATCGGTCCCCTTAAAATGCACTTCGTCCAGGCGCTGCGCCAGCAGCACCGGCCTGCTGGTGTCCGTGGTTTCCGCCACGATGAAAAAGCGGCCATATTCGCTCATGCGCAGCGTCAGATCGTCTTTGTTCATCGTGAAATAGCTTTTGCGGTTGGTTATGCGCTCAAGCGTTGGCTCTACCACCTGCTCAAATACTGACTGCAGGATATTTGCAAAGCCCGACCACAGCTCTGACGTGCTTTTCTCTTTAGTGAGCCGGTCTTTTACCCAGTTTCTGATCATGGCTCAGCCTCAGAGATAGTTAATTTCGATGCTGGAGTTAGCAACGTCGAGATAGATAAAGTCATTCAGCTGGACGGCAGTTTTCAGATTGTTTGTCTGCACGTCATAGGAGATAAACAGACCAAGCTCCTCAATGACGCGCCACAGGTCTTTTACCTGCACCTGCGCAAACTGTTTGCCGGCGGCGACATCACTCTGATAGCTGTCGCCAAACGTAGTCGCGTCGCGCCCGAATTGTGCTTCCAGCAGCTTCTGCACCTCATCTTTCGCATCAGAGAGAATGACGTTCTTCTTCGCCACGGCGTTGATGCTTACCGTGAAAGGCTCCTCCTGCGTGCGCACGTAGCGGAAGGTTTTATTAAGCTCGTTGGGTACCGACAGAACGGCGGTCATGATCAGTTCTTCGAGCTCTGCCTGCGTGTAACCTGGTTTATGGCCGCAAAAGAAAATCGTGTTGATGTTGGAAAGCGATTTTACGCCGGTTGACTTCTCCTGCTCCTGCTCACCCCAGGCGCTGATCCACGACATACCTGGCACTTTACGATTCAGGAAATATTTATAATCACCGCCCCACACAACCTGCTCGTCATAAGCAACGTAGTACTGCGCCCGGTTGCGGGTTTCTTCAGTCGTTTCAAAGCCGCTGCCTCCCGTTATTGGCGTGGTTGTCACTACCTCAATTTTGCCGCTCAAATCGGCAATATTGCCCGCCGGCGTCAGCTTCTGGCCCTGCGTCAGCGTGGTATCGCCCCGGCTGCACCAGACGTCCAGATCGACCTTGCTGCCGGTTGTTGGCATTTTGCCGATTGCACCGTCGCCAAAGCGAACGCCCAGCTGTTCGGACGGTTTATAAACCATCACATAATGCTTACTGGAGCCGCGCGACAGGCGAAACAACGGATTATTTGTCCACTGCGTTTTGTCCTCGTTTTCCGTTACAAAAACGTCGAGTGAAACGGCCTCCTCGGTAATGTCACGCGGCAACATAACCGTGTAAAACGCCGATTCAGCCTCAATTGTGGTAGACACGTTGACGTACTCCATCTGGCGCACGTCATTCACAGTCACGCTTTTACCTGCGGGGATATAAATCACGTCGGTTGTGACATAGGGCAGCTGCGCCAGCGACAGTAATTCTGCATAAATCGGCAGCTGAATATCCTGATCCGTTTTATTGGTGATCTTCACGCTGCCCCAGGACGGCGTGATTAAGTGGCCAATGTAGTTACGATCTTCGGCTGCGGCCAGAATGCTTGAACGCTTCGTTGCCGTGGATATAAAACCTTCCGTAAGGCCGCGATCAGCGGTGCTCTGCGCGGCGTAGATGATCTGCGCACCAAATACGGCCATCATCTGAATAAACTGGCTGTTGGTGAATTTTCTCCACCAGCTGTTAGCCTGCAGCAGCCCGTTAAATTTGTCCTGTAATGCCTGAATGTTCACGATATCCCCCGGTTAACTTTTGTTCATGGACACGCTCAGCGTGCCGTTTGATGTGACGAATGTGATTTGCCAGGTATCAACGTTCTCCGGGGCGCAGCGGATAGCACGCAGCCCCAGCCCCGGCAGATCGATACGCAGCTTGCGCAGCAGCGCCGCTTCTATGGCGACTTCGGTTAAATGGCCGGTCTCCGATCCGACCGGCTCATGTTTGTAGTCCTGCATGGTGTTCCCCCAGCCAGGCAGGCCATAGACGCTGCCCTGCGGGGTTCTCAGCCACTCCTCAAGGCGGGCAAGCCACGCCTGAGAATCGCCCTCTTTCAGCACGACGCCGCCCTGATCCACGCGCATCAGGCAGTCAATTTCGTTTTGCATGCGTTAGTCCCTCAGTAGTTCATTGAGCGCCGGATCGCTGATGCTCAGCGACGACGACTGGCGCGGCGCCGGCTGCGCGGTGTTAACCACTTTGTCCGGTGCTTCTTCGCCTTTCTTTTTGGTGACGCCCAGCAACGCCTCCAGCTGCGTGCGCATGCCTTTCAGCTCTTTGAGCATGTCTGAATCCTGACCGGCGCTGTCGCCCTTCATCATCGGGCGCACGCCGCTGGCGCCTAAGTCGGTGACGTTCGGGATTTGTGCCGGGTGACTCAGCAGCGGCTGCTGCAGAGCGGCCTGTGGCGCAGTCGCGCTGCCACCACCAAAGAATGACTGGCCGGCGCTGGCCAGCGACTCAATGCCGCTATCCAGAAAACCGCCCGCTTTGCTGGTGAGCGGTGACACGGCCCTGAGAATCCCCGGATCTGTTATGCCCGCCTGACCCAGCACGCCGCTTATCATGTCGTTGCCGCTGAAGCCGCCCAGCGTCTGACTGAACGTGTCGCCCAGGGCAGGCATGACGGCAGAGCCAACGGCTTTCACGCCGTCCATTGCGCCGCCCATCATGCGATCAAAAAAGCCGGTATCAGAGGCTGGCTGTCTTGCGGCGGCAGGCTGCGCCGGCGCGCTGTCAGCCTCCATAGCGCGGTTGATAACCTGTCCGGTAGCTGCATTTACAGCCCTGGCGGACGTGGCAGAGTTCGGACGGGTGCGGGCGCGGCCAAACGATGCGCCTGACGTTGCTGCGGGACGTGAACGGGTAGCAATCTGCCCCGGTGAAAGCGCCGCCAGCTGCAGGCCAGCCGGAAGCGAATCACCCGCAGGCAGGGATAACCCGCTGGTTGGACGATTGCGGGCCAGCCCTTCCACGCCCAGAGATTCAGCTGCGCCCTGTAATTTGCCGTCAGCCCACTGATTGAGGTTCTTCACTCCGCCCCAGGCGGACGCCGCTCCCTGCTTGAGTTTGTCGGTTAAGCCCGTAGCAGACGTGTCTTTGCTCTCAGATTTTGCGGCGGCTGCAGCAACCTGTGAGCCGGTTGGCGCAGCGGGTGCATTTACCACTACGGCGGGTGCGGCCTGGACAGGTGCAACAGCGGCATTCGCCGGTGCTGCAGGCGTCGCCGTTCCAGGCATCACTTTTACTTTGTCGCCGGCAGAATAAAGCGAATCGGCGGCAACGGGTGCCAGCCCCTGCTTTGTCCGCGCTTCGTTTACCGATTTCAGGGATTCATCGCTGAATTTGCCCCCTACCCACTTGCCGTTTTCGTTGTGGCCAATGGCATTCATCATGAAGTCATTCGTCACCTGCGGGTTGCCGCCCTCGATGGTGGCGATACCCCGCATCATCTGCGTCATGACTTTCGGATCTTTGAGGTCAAGCTGCTGATTACTTTTCACACCCAGCTTTTTAGAAAGTGAATCGACGTAATTCGACGTGTCATTTTCACTCTGCGGGGCATACAGCTTGATAATGTCCTCAACGGTATTGAGCTTCTTGTAACCGGCAGCTTTAGAGGTGCCTTCGGAATAGCTGGTAAGCTGGTTGGCCAGCGCCCTGAAACCTTCCTCCGGCGTGTTGAATTTGGCAAAGCGCGCCTCGCCTTTGGCGTTCTTCGCTTCCAGGCTTGCGCCCTCCTGCCCGACAAAATTCAGGTTACCAAAATTGTTGTTGCGGAAGGATCGGGTTTTCGCGTTGGCGCCGCCGATGTTGAGATCCGCGCCGATGCTGTTTTTCGCCACGTCGGCATAGTCAGCCGTGCTTTTACCCTGCGCACCTACGCCATCCTCACCCCATGTGCCGCCCTGCAGCTGTGAGCCCAGCCGGTTGATCGCCGTAACGGTTTTTTCGGTTCCGTCCGTGATCGCTTTCGTCTGCTCAGCGCTGGTGCCGGTGAGCTTGTCATAGGCGCTGACGGCGCTGGTGGAAAACGAGGTGAACACGTCACCTACCTTGCTCAGCCCCGAATCCAGCCCCTTAGCCATATCCCCCGTGTTAAACGTCAGCGCCTTAGCTGCGCCATCCATACCCAGCGCGCTTGCGCCCTTCGCCAGCAGCCCGGCGCCGCCCGACAGCAGCCCGCCCATATTCAGCACGTTGGCAGCGGTGTATTCGCCTTTCTGTCTGCCGCTGACAGCCTGATTCTCTTTCAGGCCAAACGCCTTTTTCTGGCCTTCGGTATCGTGGAAGCCTTCATAAGCGTCCATACCCGCGCTGATTGCGGTACCCACCAGCGGGATCGCTTTCAGCGCGGTTTTTCCGGCAACCTTCCCGGCCACTTTAAGGCCACCTTTCTCAGCAGTTTGCTCAGCGGCGGCGGCAGCGGCTTTCTCAGATACGGCAATACCCTCTTTGGCCGCAACCTTCCCGGCGGTGTCCGTGGCAGCTTTAGTTCCTTCCTTTGCTGCGGCTTCGCCTGCTGCTTTCGTACCGGCGAGCACGGCTGCGCCGGTCGTTGCTGCTGCCGCGCCAGCGCCGGCAACGGTTGCCGCTTTTTTGCCGCCTTTCAGGGCTTCCATTGCCTTTGTCAGCAGGCTTTTCTTTTTCGGCTCAGGCCGGGTTTTTTCCCCATGAGGCTTTTTCTTGCCGTCCGGCAGCAGATCGCCTGCGGTTTCAAGCGCCCCTGCAGCGGCAGTAAGCGCACCACGCTTGCGCCCGCGGGAGCGTCGTTTACGTCTGCCGGGTATGAGCGAGTCCAGCAGCCCGCCATCTTTGCCACCCGACGCATGCGCGAGCTTTTTGATTTCGTCGCGCACGTCGTCCAGGCCGCTGATGATACGATCGTCATTGGCGGCGAGTATTTTGGTTTGCTCCTGCGTGACCTGTACGGCCTTTGCCTGCTGCGCGCTCTTATAGCCATCAGCTGATTTTGGCTTGCCGACGGCCGGCGGCTGCTTCGCTGCTGCGGTAACTGGCGGGTGCGTCACCGGCGGTTCTATTTTCAGCGCGGCGTTGCCTTCGGTTTTTCCCTGCATGAAGTTTTTCAGCGAGACGACGTTTTTACCGACTTCGGCGGAAATGTCGTACATGCCTTTACCCATCATCCAGAGCGGCCCCCCTGCGGCGGTACCGGCAATGTCTGTCCCTGATGACATGGCATCGCTGTTTGTTTCAGTAGCAGATTTCATCATGCTGGTAAGCGATCGATAGAAGCCCTGCTGCTGCTGCTGTTCGGCGCGACGGGCATTTTTTTCCTGCTGCGCAGCCAATGCATCGCCTGATTCAGTACGCGATTTGAAGCGCCCGCTTGCGTCCCTGCGCGGGTTTTCTATTGTGATGCTTTCCTGCTTTAGTTGTGACTTATTTTTATTTCCTGCGTGACTTTTTTGAGGTTCTTGTGTGCTTTTTTTTGCCTCTTCTGTGACTTTTACCTGTTCTTTTTTCGGTTGTGTCTTTTTATCGCTTCTACTGTGCTCTTTTTTAATCACATTAGTGCTTTTTCCAGAGCGCTTATCCGCATCTTCTGAAGCGCGATTGCGTCCGGTAACAGAGCGTCTGACTGTGAGGCCTGAACCATTGCTGTTGCTGGCTTTATCAGGTTTTGAATCTCCAGTAAGCGCTTTGCGGATAAGTGTCAGTTGCTTTAATTCAGCTTCGCTGGCGTCCTGAATGGCGTCTATTATCCGAGCCTGACTTTGAAGATTCATAGTTCAGCCCTGTATTGTGTTCTTTTCAGTTGCTCAATAAGCGTGTTGTTCATCTGGATAGCTCGCCACAATGGTAAATTGTCCACATCTCCGATAGGCTGGCGCGCGACCAGCGTCAGGTTGTCAATGATGGTTAGCCATCCACTGAGTTGAAAATTTCGGAATAAATAATCCAGAGCGAAAGGGAATAAACAGTTGAGTGGTATTCATCTGCATGCCCTCCTTTTCACATGGTGTTGGCGGAAGCAGCAGACGTACCTGACCCTGCGTAATTTGCATGCGTAACCCGTGACGCAGGTTCCTCTGCATCAGCTGGATATGTGCCACCAGCGGCGCAAACTCCAGATCGGGGATCATGTTTTCCATAATGTCGAAACGGCGGTTAGCGGCTGCTTCAAAATCCTCCGGATCGTCATCGAGCGCGGTACAGAGCGCGAACTCAGCAATGCGCATGCGCACCAGCGCTGCCTCATATTCCGGGGCGTCTGTTTCCGGCAGGCTCACGCGCAGGCGCTCCAGCATTTCCTGTCCGCGCCCGGTCAGAGGCTTGAGCGTCCAGTCAGTCGGCACGCCGTTGACTGGTACGCTCACACGCTCAAAGGGTTCGATGGTCAGCAGTTCAACGGTTTCCGCCAGGTCAGACAGGTCAAAGTCATAGGTATGCACCTGGCCACAGTGTTCGCAGGAGTAGTGAAACGCCTCAAGGTTATCGGCGCGGCTGTTAATCATGATCCACCACAGCGCGGTCCGGCGTTCCTGCGCGGTCCAGTCACGGCTGTCGCTAAGCGTGCCTTCCTGCAGGTGGTTGAGGTATTCCGTCACGCGGCGTTCATCACTGATTTCATCAGGCGTGCTGTATTTAAGCGCGTCTTTCATGATCGGCTGGCGAAACTGGATTTCGGTACCGGGGCGCGAGGCCAGAGGAAGCAGGGGAATATTCACGGTTTGACCTTTCAGAATTTAATGAGGTTTGATGCGGACGATTGAACCTGGTTTGTAATTCCTCCTGTTAATCCTTTTACCAGTCCGTTTACGGCGCCGCCGGCGCTGGTGTACTTCACGAAGGTCACAGGGAAGGTGGCGAACTCGCCCACGGCGTCGCGCGCGCGGGAGATTTCGCCAATCGTGGTAATGAACCCCTTCATTTCCTCTTCCTGTGAGGCCTGACCATCCTGCGTCACCCGGTAGATGCGGACATTCAGCAGGTAGGAGGGTGGAAGGTTAAACGTGCCGTCGCCGTTAGAAATGCGGGCGCGCCGCTCTTTGAACTTCTGCAGGAGCTCGCCGCTCTCGTTATCACGGAGCGTCATGGTCACGGAGCCCGCCGTAACGTGCGTGGGCTTCACAAACTCCACGCCGCCGATCAGCTTGCTCTCGGTTTCCACGTTGTTAGCGCTGTAGGTGATATCTTTCACGTACATATCCACGCGCGAAAAGCCGTCTATCTCAATGTTCCATTGCCAGCCCTGCGCGTAGCGAATGCGCATTGCCATTTCCAGAATGGCTTTGGCGCTGGATAGCTCAGGTGGCAGGCCTGCATAAGACGCACCGCCACCGCCGCTCATGTTTGAGGAGGCACGCGCCAGAATGTTCGATATCAGGCTGTTACCGGCCTGTCTGGCCGTGCTGGAAGCAAAGCCTTTGATGTTCCCGGCCAGCCCGTCAAAAAAGCTCATAACGCCTCCTTACCAGGAACTCATTGCAGGGATAATTGCGCGGTTAGCGGAGATCTGCGCTTCCAGATCGGCTTTGCGCTGGTGCAGCGTGGCTTCATCCGGCAGAAAGGTTGCGTCAAACTTTCCGGCGATGTGCAGGCGGCGCAGGCGTTCAACGTTGGGAATGGCGATCAGCGCTTCAAGGTAATCTTCGATCAGGCCGGTAATGTCCGGCGGCAGCTGCGCGTTGTCATAGTCGCAGTCGCGTATATTGCGGAAGTAGAGCAGGGTAAGCGGCCATTTCTCACGGCCCGTCAGTTCAAGCTCAATGGTGGATTCCCACGGATCGGCGTACACCAGCGCGCCATTGAAGTCGTTCACGTTTACCAGCGAGAGGTAATCAGACGGAAACGGGAGGCTTGCGCCCCCCGTTTTTTCAATGCGTGTGCGGCCTGGTACGCCGGCCCGATCCTGATAGACGCCCAGTGCCTGGCGGAGAAGGCTTTGCAAAAGCGGTGCCTCGTCCACCAGCAGCGTCGTGAAGCGCGCTTTTACGGCTTCAAGCAGTTCGGCCGGCGTCATGATTATTCAGCCCAGTTGTACACTACGCGCAGCGGCAGCTTGACGGCTGCAGTCGTGTCCTCAGAGCCAAAATCAACGGCGTCTGAGTAGATTTTGCAGTGCAGGTAGTTGCGCGTCAGGCCAGCGTCAGCGCCGCTGTTTGACTCGGCGGCGGCGGCAAACGTGAGATCCAGATACTCTTTGTTGAGCACCATCTTGCGGACGGCTGCAAACACGTCGCCCTTAATGGTTTCAACGCAGGTCATCTGAAACTCACCGGAGTTTTTCAGCACGCCGTGCTGGTTAAACTTCATGCCGCCAGGTGCGACGTCCTCAACATCCTCGCGCGCCATTTCTGGCAGCTGAGTGGTGCGGATCAGAATGGACAGGTTCGGATAGCCCTTAACGGTCATCCAGTATTCGGAGCCGATAAGTTTTTCACCGGCGGCAACGTTCTGGTTAAAGCGCTTTTTCAGAAATGCCACATCGGATTTTGTGTTGGAAAAGCCGGACATAAATTGTTCCTCAGATAAACATATATGGAATATCAGACTGGTTCTGGACGCTCTGGCCGGAGCACTGCAGCGTGACGGTGTTGTGCGTGTAATACCCCTCAGCGGTGCGGGGCGCGTCAAGCTGGTAGCTGACACTTTTGATCACAACGTCCATGATTTTCAGGCGGCGCCCGATATCCAGAATGACGGGAAGAGGACGGCGACCGCCGGGAAGGGCGGCATTCAGTTCTGGCGAGGCCATCTGCTGCAGCGACATGATCGCGTCCATCACTTCGATCTTCGCGTTCACGGTGGCCATCAGGTCTACAACGATGCTGAACTCTGGCGGCTGCTGGCCTTCCCAGATAAGCAGGGAGTTAAACTCCGACTTTGATGTATTCCCGGTTGCTGCCTGCGTTCCGCTCGCCAGCTTGCCCGCTGCCGTGCTGACCGCGCCGGCAACGCCGCCAAGCGAGTCATTGGAAAAAGGGGATTCCCACATTGATTCGAGACTGGCGCTCGATCCTTCCCCGATATAGCCCACAACCATCGCCGTCTGAGACGTGATATAGAGCTTCAGGAAAGGACTCACCCCGTCCGGCATGATTGCACCGCAGATCATCGCACTATCCTCATTGCCGCCGGCGCTAACCGGCGGCTATCCCTTACAGGCCGCGCTTTTTACGCAGCTTCATCGACTTTTTACGGTGCGCGTTAGCCATAGAGCTGTGCGCCTTCATGCGGGCTTTTTTGAGCGCCTGCTTCTGCAGCGACGTCATGCGGCGCTTCTTCGGACGTTTGCGGATCAGCGTAACCACGCCATCGCGCACGGCTTTGAACGTCGCAGACTCCAGCATGGCCTCGCCGCCTTTGCCGCCGGCAACGGTGTAATCAGCAATAGCTTCGTCGTCGTCGCTCAGACCGGAAAGCGCCTCGAAAACGCTCTCAGCGGCGCTGTCGTCGTCGTCATCGATCATGCTGGTGATGTCATCCTGATCTGCACCCAGGGCAACGGCGGCATTGGCCAGCTGGCCCAGTGCGTCGTTAAACTGATCAATCTGGTCATCAGTCAGATCGTCGTCCTCTCCAATGCCATCCAGACCGGCCAGCACCAGCGCCAGCGCTTCAAAGCTGTCAGCGTCGGCTTCGCCATCGGCAATCCAGCCCGCCAGCAGGGAAGCGGCCACGGAGCGCGCATCCTCGCCAGCGCGGCGCTCCACGGCTTCAAACATCGCAATGACGCGCGACTCAGCCGCTTGACCGTCGTTAACGCTTTCCGCCATAAAGTCCTGTTTAGCAGGCTCTGCTGCCGGCGCGGCAAACGCTGCACCCAGCAGGCCGTGAGAAGCGTGGTTAAAAATGTTGTTCATAATTTCCTCTGTTAGCGGAACAGCGTTGGCTTACCGACGATGCGGCGTGAAGAACCGGTAGGGCAGACAGACCAGGTGGCTTCCCACAGGTCGATATCTTTCTGCACAACGGTGATAACGAACGGCTCTGTACCCTGCGTGGCGTCACGCGGCTTAACCAGCGCCTCAGCTGCAACGAAGCGCTCCAGCAGGTCTTTTAAGCCATTAGTCAGGCCTTCAAAGGTGATGCCGTCCGGTTCATGCTTGAGCGCTTCGGCCACGTCATAAAAACCGCGCGCGATCGCGTTCATCAGCGAACTGATGTGTTGCAGGCGCAGATAGTTATTTTTGGCGAAGGTGGTCAGAGAATCGTCAATGTACATATTCCCGTTTTTATCGAGGCTGACCGGGTTAATGCGCGCGCCAACAAAGGCTTCACGGTCAATTTCATCCAGGTTCGGGATAGGCTTGATGTTCTGACGCGAGATGATCGCGCGCGATACGCCAGCCGGCGCGTAGTGCCAGCCGCCAACGTCAGAGACCAGGGCAACGCCTTTCGCTTTCGCTACAAACGCGTCGCAGGAGATCCCCCAGCTGACGTTAGTGCCGGTAAACGCGTCGCGTGCGGTGTACGGCCAGTAGTAACGCGCCGCCTGATGTGAACCGCCGAAACTATGGCTCTGCGCTTCGGCAATAGCAGCGGCTGACAGCTGCGCCCCGTGAATGTCATAAAACATATCGGTACGGGTATCTTCGGCCAGCTTCACCAGCGCGGCGAGGATAGTCGGGTCGTAGCAGCCCAGCGACAGTACAGCGGTCCAGGTAAACATTGATTTGCGCAGCACGGTCAGCGCTTTGGTGTAATCCGCTGTTGCGATAGCAGACAGATCGCCGTCGGTACCGCCGCTGAACTGCATATCATCGAAGCCTTCGGTGATCTGCAGCATCTGCGTTTCAACGTCGTCAGCCACAACAGCACGCAGGCGGGTAGAGCCGTTTTCCAGCGCGGTCGGCAGAAACGCCGGTGATCCCATGTCGCTGGTGGCGTCCGGATTAAAGGAGATCTGGTGTGACTCCAGCTGCGTTTCACCGCCGGCCGCATCAACCTGCTTCAGCGTCAGGATGTAGAAGCCCGGAGCGGTTTTATCCGCCTCCATGCTCAGCGTGCGGTCTGCAGAGGCGTCGCCATCCTCGATGTAAATCATGGCCGCAGCGCCAGCCGCCAGAACCGGGTCGGTTCCCGGCGCGAAGTTGGTGGCAACAACGCTCAGCTCCTGCATGGTGGTATCAGCAGTCAGGGACAGGGCGGGGATCTTCATTCCCGGCGCCGGCACGCGTACCACATAACCGTCGCCGCCGTTTACCGCCGTTGCAACGTGGCGCAGAGGTTCAAAGGCTGCGCCGCTGCGCGGGTGGATAGCCGCGCCCAGCACCGACTGAAAGTTATCAGCGGTTACGCGCAGCACGGAGCCTATTTTGCCGCGGCGGGAGATAACCAGACCGGCAAAGACGGACGCGCCGCCGGATGCAACGGAAGTCGTTGCGTCAGCATTGACCTCCGCCACGCCGACGCCGGCCGCCTGGCCTACTGCAAAAGGGATCTTATTCATGCGATATATCCAGAAAATGCCCCCTTAACGGGGGCGTTAAAGGGGATTAGCTGGCGGTGCCGGTGGTCGCAGTTTCAGGCGCGGTTTCGCCCTGAATCTTCTCGCCGGTCAGCATGTTGTATGCGCCAGTTTTCGCGTTGGTCAGCGTCAGCTTGGCGAAGTAGTTCTCACCATTACGCGGGTGCAGCTCGTTAAGGGAAGAGCCCCAAAGCGTGGTGCGGTTGACCAGTGACGGGTTGGTTTCGTGGACATACGGAATTGCCGGAACGGCGTCACCCGCGATCAGACCTGCGTCACCGATGGAATCGCCGCGGCCATAGAAAAGAATGTCCTCTTTGCTCAGCGCTACGCCGTTTGCCACGAACTGATCGCAGATAGCGGTCGGTACTTCGTAGATCGGATAGGTGCCAAACAGCGTGCCGATACGCTGGATGTACGGCGACTGGACGAAGTTCGGATCGGCCTGGAACACGGTAGCCGGGAGGCTTTTCAGGAAGTTTGCCGCCTCGCCACCCGCAAAGCCGCCACGGATGCCCGCCTTGCGGGTACGGTTCACCATGTCGGTGCTCAGCTGCGTAACGGCGTGCTTCAGCAGCGTCACCCACGATTCATAGGTCTGGCCTTCCGGCAGCGCCACGTCGAACTTGCTGCCGTAAACGGTGTGGAATGCCATTGTGCGCAGGCGCATCATGTCCTGCTCATGGCTCAGCCAGTTACGCATAGCGGTGAACTGCGTGGACGACAGGCTGATGCCAAATTCACGGCTCAGATCGGATGCGGCCATCACGGTGTGCTCGGACGCAATGACAAACTGCGACGGCTTGATGGTGAACTCACGCATTGACTGGTTGATGACCGGGATCAGGCCTGGCGCTTTTTCAACGTTGATCTCAACCTGTGCAGCCAGCTCAGTGCCTTTAGCCGGTGCGTCGGTAAAGGTTACGGCGATGGTGCCTTTGTCATAATCGACTTTACAGGTAGCCTGGAACTGATTGCCCTTAACGTCTTTGTCAGAGAAAAACAGGTTGCCGTCGGTGTCATCGACCTTGCTCGGGCGACGGTTAATCAGCAGCTTGGTGCGGCCAGCACGGATCGGCATATCGGCGTTCTCAATCGCCTTAATGCTGAAGTTAAACACTTTCTTGGTACCGTCCGGCTGCGCAGCGGCAGGGAACAGATACAGGCGCTTCATCTGCGAGTAAACCGCCGCAGACTGCATGTGCATTTCATCGCCCTGCTGGAAGGTGCCAAAGCTGGTACCGGCCACGTTCAGCAGCTCATAAATCTTCGCTTCGTCGCGCTCGCACGGAACAAAAGTACACGCGTCGCTGGTGGCAGCGCCAAGCACCGCAGGCAGGATCAGCGCGGCAAACTGTGCCTGACGCATAACGCCGTCAGAGGTGCGCATATCAGCGGCCACTGACTCAAACATCGCTTTGCCGTTGCCTTCATGCTTCTCAGCTGCTGATTCAATCATCAGGTTTTCAAGCGCGCGGCTGGCGTTCGCCAGCTGGTCAGCTGGTGGATAGCAGCCATTACGCTCTTTGTATTCGATCATGCTCGACGCCCACGCGGTACCTACCAGACGGCAGAAATCCGGGTTAACGCCTTCAAACATCGGATCACGCCCAGCTGCAGCACCGATGCTTACAGACATATCGTGGCGATTAGAAATCATTGAGCCATCTGCGTTGCGCTGTGCATCAACGGTGAAAGCCATAACGCGCGATGCACGCTGCATAACGTCCTGCTCGCGCTGGCGAGCCGGGGCAATATCTTTACTCACAAGTGAACCCTTCTTTAAGGGCGCGGCTGCGAGGGAACTTTTGACGGGGTGAATTTAAGCGGTTTGTAATTTGTATGGATCGGGATGCAAGAGATTTATTTAAATTCTAAGGAAAATTTTAGTGAAATGGTGTACCTTGCTCGCATGAATTTGACCACTGGTAAACCTCATGGCTTATAAGCTCTACTTTCAGTACGCCAACGGCTCCAAATCGCACGCGATTGCGACCGGCAGCCGGCGCGACGCCCAGCAGCATCTTGATTACCTTCTGAGTGAGGCCGAACCCCGCTCACTGGCGCAGCAGATCATCATCATGTACGGCTCAGAAATCATCATGGAAGTCAGCCCAACATTAGGCGATGACGAGATCCGCGCACTGCCTCGCTGGCGCAAAGCCGGGAATACGCAGCAGATGCACAACCCGGTAACGGCGTCTATTTACATGCCGAGTGCGGCGCGTGATTTTCTGTTACGGACAGGCGAGGGCAGTCTGGCGGCAGGCATGCGTAAACTCATGCTTAAAGTAGGCGGGCCGGATATAGCAGCAGCGTATATGGCAGACACAGCGGGTAATTCTGAAACTGCAGCGCAGCCAGTGAATTGAAAGTCTGAATAAAATAAAATAGCCCCACACTAATAAATCATAAGCCGCTATGTAAGCGGCTTTTTTTTGCGCACTTTGCTCAGCACAAGGAAAAAAGGTCTATGTTTCCAGGCGATAATGGTAAAAAAACCTTCCGTAAGAACTGCCGTAGCTTTTTCCTAATGGCGTCAGTAATAATAGCAAGCACAGCAAATCCAACCATTTCAATAGCTGCTCAGAGTAATATACCCGCCAAATCTCTGGAACATTCAAAAACAAAAACGTTCACTTGGACAAACCTTGATACGAAAAAAACGGTTGAGATACCTTCAGGCTGGACTGTTACTATGTCACTACATAACAACGAAATATTCACAATTTTTCATGAAACTTTAAGTGGGGCAGAGATCACTGTGTATCATGAAAAAACTACAGATGACGTCCATGCCTTTGCTGCGGACATGCTTAAAATTTATCCCAAAAGGCATATTGAAATTACTCAGTCTGAATTTTACACGGCTGATGCAGGTACTTTCTGGCTGGCAAGCGGGAAAGTAGAAAGTGAACCAAACAAGCAATATGAAGTCGCAATTCATAATAAGGATGGACGGATGTGGCTTGTTTCAAGTCTATATCCAGAGTGGATGATGACTAACAGTGAATGGAATAAGGTTTCATCAGCTGTAAATGCAAGTACGTTATAAGAAAGCTAAATTTATAAAAAAATGGGCGCAAATCCAGAATAGGTTGAAGGGTAGCAGCTACTTCTCCATAACTAATCACCTTACCGCCTATTATATTCCCATGATTTTAGTAAACAGCCCCGAAGGGCTGCTTTTAGCGACTGGCGTTATAGTCTGATATCAGACTATAACGCCGGTTGCATTCATCGACTGAGGCCAGTATTCCCGCCACGTAAGCGGGTAGCCTGTCGGTGAATCCAGGAATGTTTTCATCCACCTGGCATGGCTGGTAGCTCAGCGCCTTTTGCGGCGGCAGCTCCACCAGCTTTGTGACCGTCACGACTTCGGGCGTTAACGGCGCGGGCTTTGTCCCGGAGCATGCGAATAACGCTGGCAGGCAAAGCAGTATGATTAACGCCGGCAAGCAATATCGCCCGGTTAATTTCATCAATTTCATTCTGACTATCCTCTTTAAGTTTCTGCAGATCCTGCTCAAGCTGCGCCTGTTTCTGCGCGTAGTCCTGTCGCTCCTTTTCCCGCTTCTCCAGCGCCTGCTGCAGCGTCTGCAGCTGCGCCTGCTGCTCAGAGAGCGAGGTTTTAAGCGTGCTGTTATTACCGATCAGCGTTTTGTTGTTAGCGGTAAGCGTGCTGTTTGCCGCCTCCAGCTGTGCAACGTGCGCAAAGTGACTGGTGACAATCACGTATCCCTTATGGCCTGCGGTCAGCAGTACGACGCAGAACGCCACGGCCACGGCGCGCTTGAGCCAGCCGGTCAGGGTGATTTGACTGAACATAGTTACTCCTCGTTGAGCGCAGCCAGAACGGCTGCGGGCATAATGGCGCTGACGGCCTGACCCATTACCGGATCGCCATGCAGGCCGGACGTAAGCGCGATGGCTACCGCATCTGACATGGCTTTTTTTGCCGTGCTGGTGGATGCGTTGACCTGATCCGCCAGGTGAGCGAGTGCTAATGTGCTGGCCGGTACCGGAGACAACAGCGCATCAAGCGCGCTGGTGGCATCCTTCAGCGCGGCTATCTCCTCGTCGGTAAGCGCCGGCGCGATTGCACCCGGTGCTGCAGCGCCAGCTTTGGCGTTAACTGCCCCCATAGCTCCGGAGAGCGCGGAGAGCGATACGGCCTGCAGCAGATCGCCCACTGCGCCCGTAATGGCTTCATCCCCCATTGCGGCCACCAGCGCGAACGCCGGCGCCGGAGAGAGACGATTACCCTTTACGTGACACTCCCATCCGGTTTTCAGCTGCAGCAGCTCAGACGGGCTGCTGAAGGGCTTAACCGCTGCTACGAATCCAGCAGCAGCGCCTGCTGCAGCGTCCAGGCTCGCCGCATAGCCTGACAGCTTACCGGTATAACCGGAGACGTCCGCCGGATAGGTGACGTCCGGCAACAGCAGCGCCCTGACAGATGCGGCCAGCTGCTCAGCGCGCGCCTGCGCCCCCTCGCATATCACGACCGGCGCTGGCGTAACCATGCCGGAGGCGGAGAGGGCAGCGAACGCGTTGATCTGTTTGTCGTTGTCGAGCATTACTTAACCTCAAACCCGGCTTCGCCCGTGGCGACCACCGATCCGCACGAAACCGGATCGTTGACGCACACAATGCCTTTGCCGTTGATGGTGAACCACGGACGGCCAGTAACCGCCGTGCCGTTGTGAGTACTGCTGCCGTCTGTGTGATCCGGAAACAGCTTGCCGTCCACCAGCACGGGCTTGCCATTGATGGTGAGCCCCGCGTCAGCCTCAGCAGTCTGACGCGAGGGGAAGCCATCGTGTCCGGAACAAACGGAATCCAGCGTGCCGGCGGCAGGCATCAGCCCGCCCCGGCGCCGGAGCGCGTTTTATTCGTCATCAGGTATCAGCTCCAGATCCCCGCGGGTGTAGTTGAGCGGGCAGATGTAGTAGGGATGTTTCAGCACGTAGCGCTGCCCGTTCTCCAGCCAGTCCACCCGGTCCACTACGCACACTTCACCGTTAAACAGGTTGCCGCGTATGCGCACGCGGGAGCCTTTACGGATTGGCTTCTCAGCTGCGTCCATCAGGATTCCAGCAGCTCGTAAAAGTCATCAGGGATATCGCTGAACGACATGAACATACCCAGCCAGACGGCGCGGCTTGCGTCGGTGATATAGCGCGACATTTTGACGGTAGACAGCACGTTGCTGACCCATTTGGTCTGCGTGCGCTGGTCAAGCGGTGACATTTCATCCCACTTATCCGTAGCCATTTCGCGGGCCAGGTTAAGGGCGTACATGGTGGCCCACATTACCGGCATCAGATCGACGGTTTCCGGCTCGTCCGGCAGCTCTGCCTGCACTTCCAGATAGAACTCATATGCGACCTGGCAGACGTAGGTTGGTGTCAGCATGTAGCGCGATTCCGGGCGCATGGCCATCAGGCGCACGCGGGTATCTTCTGCCGTGGCGTTTGCCATGATCTGCTCAATCATGATGTTGCGCGTGGCGCGCTGTGACGGGGTAAAACGCCAGTAAGGCGTTTCAAGCAGCACGCGGGTTTCAGGAGAGTAGTTATATTCGTACTGGAACTGCGGATCTTCGCGCAGCGCCATGCTCAGGTTGTGGAAAAGCTCAAATGCGGTGGGCTTACGGTTGCTCATAATTCACTCAGTGGTGTTAAAGGAAGAGGCACCTTAATCAGTTTGTAATTTGCTGAGAGCACCCGGCATTGATGTTTTTGGTTACTTAATATCTAAATTTTATAAAAATAATAATGGAAGTTTTTGACACTTTTCCCGTATAGTCTGGCCTGCGGGCATGTAGTGCCTGCGCATAAGAAAAATAAGGATCATCAGATGAAAACCATTTTTGGAAAAGTTATCCCGGCAAATGGGTTGCCTATCGACAAAACCGTGCTGGCGTCGTCCGGCAAATCCGGCGTGCAGCTGCTGGACTGCGGCGAAGAGTTTCAGGGGCGTTATGAGGTGGTTTCTCAGAGCGTGCTGGTGGCCTGCACCGACAGCTACGCGAAAGCGAGCGACTTTTACTTTAAAGAGAGCGCACGGGTCAGCGCTGAAAGCCAGGCCAGCTATAACGCTAAGGTCAGAGAGGCAGAGTCAGCAGGGCTAAGCGGGTATCGCGTGCGGGACTATGCCAATGACCGCATTACCCTCAAAGATGCGCTGGCGCAGCAGAACACACCTCTCGGCATCCCGGCAGAGTTCCTGCCAGCTCACAATCCAATGTGACGCACCGCGAATACAAAGAACCCCGCACAGAGCGGGGTTTTTTCGTTTCAGAGCACGGCAATTATGTCGTCTGCCGTTTTGCGCGTGTCGCCCTTGCATGACACGGATCGGCGTGCGGCCAGCGGCATGATCCTGAAGCCGTTGCGCGTGTACAAATCCACGACCGACGGCGCGCTGCTATTGGTAATGACTACCTTAGCGCCGCGCTTGCGCGCTGCCACCAGGCACTCCACCAGCCGCGTCTGATGCTCAAACGTAAAGGCGTTGCCGCTGTAGGCAGTAAAGCCGTTTTCGTCCGGCATCGGCTCATAAGGCGGATCGCAGAAAATCACGTCACCTTCGCCCGCCTGGCCGATCACATCCTCAAACCCGGCGCAGACAAACGTCATTTCTTTCTGCAGGCCAGCGAAGTGCTGCAATTCATCCAGCGGAAAGTAGTTTGCCCCTGCCTTTTTGTTCCAGCCCACGTTAAACAGGCCTTTAAGGTTATACCGGCACAGCCCGTTAAAGCAGGTGCGCATCAGCGCCAGGAACAGTGCCGCATGCCGCACCGCGTGCGCCTGGCGTCCGTTAAATTCATTGCGCATGGCCACATAGGCTTCGTTAGTGAAACAGCCCTTTTCCAGCTGGTGAGCCGTATTAATCACGGCGTCCGGGTTGCCCTGCAGCTGATTGAAGAGGTTAATCAGATCCGGGTTGATATCCCCCAGCAGGTTGCGCTTAAAGCCTGCGTTGATGAATACGGTACCGCTGCCAACAAACGGCTCAATCAGGCGCTTCCCGGCTGGCATTACCGCCAGTATTTCATCAAGCACGGAGTGTTTGCCGCCCGCCCATTTCAGGAACGATCGCGGATATTTATCCTCTGCAACCTTTCGCGCCGGCGCACGCTTTTTCTTTGCCGCGGGTACTTCTCGGACGTAGGCCACGCCGTGACGGTCAGCAGCAGTAAGGCAGGGTGCTATGTCGATCATCGGCTCAGTAGCGTTACCGCCGCTGCCCGGAGCGCGGCCTATCCAGTTGCCCGGAATACCGTAAATCGTGCCATCCGTATCGGCGCTATTTTTTGTCGGTGCTTCCGCCTGCGTGGTTGTGGCCACCAGCATGATCTGATTGGCAATGCGATCGCCAATCCAGCGCATAACCGGTACCGCCATTGAATTGCCAATCGCTTTATAACGCGGACCATCAGCCGCCAGGCGGTGTGCCTCTTCTTCCGGCATGTCAGGGTGCATCAGGCGCAGGTAAGCCAGTTCGTCAGCAGCAAGCGCGTTGCGTTTCTTCTCCGGTATCAGTGTCCAGCCATCCGGGAAGCCCTGCAGGCGCTCACATTCTTTGGGCGTCAGGCGCCGGACTTCGCAGCGGGTGACAACTGACGGATAACCTTGCCCCGGCTTTCCGCCGCCGGCCGACAGTGCGCCCGTTATCTGTCCGTCGCCGTTGACCAAGCGGACTTCACCACGGGTGTTTTCAGCAAATGCTGCGTGCTCCTCACAGCGGGCAACACATGGCGCTGCATCACCTTTTCCCGTTTCGCCGGATTCAGCGTTCAGCGTATGGCACAGTTCGCCCATATCCCCGCGCCCGTTGCGCGCTATTCGTGTCTGGAAACCATAGGCAATAGTAGGTGTGCCGCGTCCGGTACCATCTTCTGAGGCATCATGCCCTTCAGCCGTCAGGGTATGGCTTACTTCGCCCGTAGCGCTCTGTACTGCGAATGTCTCAACGTCGAAGTCATTACGCTGGCCTTTAGCCGTCAGGCACGCTGCCACATCCAGTGCGCCGGAACAGTTGCCGCCGCCAAACGCAACAGGAGGGGAATAGCTCCCGTCGCATTCAGCCGATTTCATACCGTTATCGCATTCAGAAATTAAATGACCGGCTGCGGCGTGTGCGAAGTCAGGGCCACCGACTCCAATGCCACTTGCAGTAAGGGAGGCAATTGCCTGCCCCGTTTTTCGGCTCGGCGGAGAATCCCGGCGCACGCCGTCGAACTCAAGAAGTATTTCTGCGGGATCAACATCGTTTCGAGCACTTGCGATAACGAAGATACGACGGCGGCGTTGGGCCACTCCGAAGTATTGGGCATCAAGGAGCCGCCAGGCGAGTTTGCGCTGTCGTCCATAAACGCAACCAGACTTCGGCCACTTCGGAACATGCTTACCTTCGCTTTTGTTCCAGCGCCAGCCCGGTCCGCTTTTGCCGTATTCAGGTCTTGGACCAGGCTCAAATGCTTCATCTTCGCCAGCCATTCCGGCAAGGAAGAATCCAAAGGCATTGTCAGGTGTGCTGAGACTTCCTGGCACGTTTTCCCAAAGGTGGACGGCAGGCTGCTCGCCGTTTTCAATTCGTTTTTCATCAATGGCGTTCGCTAAATCTACATAAGAAAGGGTGAGCTGACCGCGCGGGTCATCGAGGCTTTTACGGAGCCCGGCGATAGAAAACGCCTGGCAGGGGGTGCCGCCAACCATGACGGCTGGCGCCGGTATGGAACCGGCGCGTACGCCGGCCGCGATCTTTGTCATGTCCCCCAGGTTAGGCACATCCGGGTAGTGATGCGCCAGAACGGCGGCGGGAAACTTTTCAATCTCTGCAAACCAGGCTGCTTTCCATCCCAGCCCGTCCCATGCGACGCTGGCTGCTTCAATGCCCGAACAAACGGAGCCGTAATTAATCATGCAAATGCTCCGGCTTCTGCGTATTCGGTAAAGAAATTTGAGTCGATCCACTCACTGATGGATGGCGGAGTAACCTTTTCGATAGCGGCTTTAAGGATTGAACAGCGCCCTCTAAGAACGAGGCGCTTTACTTCCTGCTCAGAGAGCCCACGGCAGTAGTCAGCTGTCTCAATTGAGGTGGTGATGTCAGGGTACTTTTCCCGCGTTTTTGGGATGTTGCATGCCAGATTTGTACTATCAGCCGTATCGAGGGGATAGTTACCCAGGACGCGGCCATCCAGCATTCGCAAGCCGTGTATTTTGGTCGCAAACTGGCGCTTAACGTAAATAGCTTCAAACGCCTCTTTCATGCGGGCATGCCACTGCATTGTACGGATAACCGCATACTGGCCAGACGATCCGAAACAGACGCGTGGCCATTCGCTGCAGAGCTCCACCAAACGATCAATGCTTTCGTGCAGGTGCCATACCGGCGCTGCCTTATCGCGCAGGTGTAATGGCATTTCAGCTATCAGCTGGTCGTTATCTGCCTCGCCGCCTTCAATCACGTCAGGTATCACAAAAAACTTCAGTTTTGGATCGGCATAAAACGTTTCTACCCGGCGATAAAAATCATTCCAGTCAATTTGCAGACCGCTTTTCCAGGCAGAAAACGCGCCATTATCGAAGCCGACAGAATCAGCATGCTCAAAACTGGCTTTAAGCTGATCCATACGCGCAAACGAAACAAACGCACCAGCGCCGGCAACGGCAAGCTGGTGGATCTCGCCAGCACAACCCCAGACCGGCGTGCCGTGATAGTGAGCTACTGCCGTCATCGCTTCGCCTCACCACCCAGCGCCGCCACCAGCCCGGAGAAGAAAGCAGAAAACTCAGACGTGAACAGCAGAAAATCGGCCAGCATGCGGGCGCGCTGATCCTCGCGGTCAATGTCGTCGTTCTGCTCAGTGAGCATGTCGGCGTACTTAATGCCCTTAATGCTCAGATCGTCCGCCACGCGGCAGAAAATACGCTCCTGCCAGTCAAGGCTCAGACGCGTGACGACTTTTCCGGCCTCAATGTGCGCGCGCACTTCGTCACTAATGAGATCCTGCTTCTTACAGCGGATTTTGCCGCCTTCTTCCAGAATCGCCGCCAGTTCAGCCTCGTCACCCAGCATAAAGCCTGCAGGCAGATCACCAGAGCGGAGCCATTCAGTCAGCGTGAGCTCGACAGGCTCCGCAGCCATCAGCGGCACAACCGGCAGCGAGCCGATAGTTTTGCGCAGCATGGCGAGCATATCTTCAGCCGCTTTGGCGCTGGCCGCATCAACGTAGATACGGCTATTCACGCTGTCTATCCAGATATAGGCCTGCGTGCGGCGGGTGAAGGCGCGGGGTAGAAGGGTGTGAAGGGCTTCATCTTTGAGCGAAACGCGCTCATTCCGGCGCACTTTGCGTCCGCCTTCCTGCTCCAGCTTCTCCACGCGCTCGGCAACGTACTCATTGAGCGTGGCGGCGGGCATGATTTTGCTTTCGGTCTGGCAGCACAGCAGGTACTGGCCGTTTTCAGCCAGCAGCAGTTCTTCTGAGGTAACGTTGATCCAGCCTGATTTCGCCATGTCCTGCGCGGCGCAGGGAGTAAACGCCATTGCCTGCAGCTGCTGCGCCAGTTCTTCCGCATCTAACGGAATATCCCGGTTCAGGCCATAGACCATGACGTTTTTAAAGAAGGGTGATTTCATGCAGAAAAGCCTCGATGCGGTTATTGGCATCATTCTAAGGATTTTCTTAGATTACGCATAACTATTACTGACTGAACTCAAACTGCGGCGCTTTCGCGCTGAAGGTGTCGCCCGATTGGTACACGACTTTTCCGCCCACTTTGATCGTCAGATTGCCGCCTATGTCGATAACCATATCGCCCGGCCCCAGCAGGTAAATCTGCCCGCTTTCATTCATGCCAATGCGCGATCCGCTGGCCGTATTGGCAATTTCGTACCCGCCACCAGCAGACCGGAGCTCCAGCAGGTTATTGCGGTGCGAGACAAAATCATTTGTTGCGCTCAGGGAAGGGCGCGGCGGCGCGCCGTCAACGGCTGGTGGCTCGTAGGCGCTGCCCTGCCCGGATGCTTCAGGTGCCACGTTTGGCACGCCGCCTGGCGCTGATTGTGCCGCGCCGGTGATAAGCGGCCGGCGCGTGTCCGGGCGCCCGCGTGCGTCGGTATACGGAAATTCCACCCACACTTCATCGCCTGTTTTGCAGGGAACAAAGGCATTGCCTATTGGCAGCTGGTACTCAGCCCACGGCAGCGTTTCAGCCTCCACGTCCGCCCACTGAGGGGTAAGGCGGATCTGCGCGCGCATGTGTCCTGACGGGTCTTTGGTTGCCGTGATAACGGCACGTTGCTTACTCACTGGTTGGGTACTCCTAAAATCATGCGCGTGGTGTAGCCAATGCGATCCTCATGGTGAATGGCCGCGGTAACGATAAAATTTTTCGGCAGGGTTTCGTCCGTCTGGTTTTCTGGGTCATAGCGGTGGATCTGCACGCCTATGACCATGCCGGCGGTAATGTCTGCATTGCCGCTGACCTCAATATCCAGTTTCGGGATCAGCACGCGGCTCATGTTGGTGAGCGTGGCTACATCAGCGTCAGAGACATATTTAACCGGCTTTGATTTATCGCCTACGGCAACGTAGCCATCCGTCATGGAGTAGCCTACAAACTGATAATCAGCGCTGCTGGTGGCGGCGGCGTCCTGGTTGATGTTGCTCAGCTTGCTTATCGTGTACCCGGCCTTTGGATTATTGGCCTCATAGACAACCGCCGGTTTCGTGCCAATGAGTTTGCCTATCTCCTTCATGCAGAACCTGCCACGGGCGCACCACACCAGCGCGCCGTGATCTTCTGCCATCTGGCGCAGAACGCCGGACGGCTTCTCGCTCATATTCAGGTGATAGGTCATCGCTTTTTTGAACGCGTCAGCCTCGATCGTCAGTGTGCCGGCGAACTCTTTCATGACGTCGCCAGGCTGACGATCGGCGTACAGGCGCACGCGGGCTGAGGGCGTTTTCAGACGCTTCAGGTCGGCTGACACGGCAATAATGCGCACCACGTCGCCGCTGGCCGGTGCGGACGTGACGAAAAACGTTTCACGGTATGCGCCGCGCTGCCCGGTAGGATCGCCCAGCTCCGCCACCAGCGCAGCGCCGTAGCGGGCGCCCATTTCATCCATCAGCTTGCCTTCCGGATCGTGCGCCTCCAGTACCAGCAGCGGCGCGGTAAGGGCAGTTTTCTCAATGTAGATTACCGACGTTATCCAGCTGCGCGGCAGCTCTTTGTCATTGATGATCACCGACTGCAGGAAGTACTGCATGGGCTTGTTCTGCTGCTCTGCTGCCATCCGTTATGCCCCCGCCGGCGCAAGCTGCGTATCGTAACGCACGCTGCGCGCCGTGACTTCGTGCGCGGTCAGCACGTCCACCATGACAATCATTGACGTCTGGCAGGCGTAAATGCGTTCCTGCGAGAAAGGCGGCGACATATCGCTGAACATGATCGATTTAGCATCCTGAATGCTGCAGTTAAGCTCAACCGGCCAGTGAACCAGCGTGTCATGCGCAGTAAAGCGGGTGGAAAGACGCGATCGGAAGTTAGCGGCCAGCGTGTTGCACATCAGTGACAGCGTATCTTTGTCGCCGGCAATCAGCGTGATGGTGTAATTCAGCGAGGCCTGCGCGGCTTCGATTTCCGCCAGCGGTTCATCATCGTGCGCAGGGTCGGTGACGTCGGCGTAGTTGCGGCGGTCAATCTCATGATCGTTGTTGTCGTAGGTGATATCAAACCCACGGGAAAGGTTGATAACCGGCAGCGCGTCGCGGTTGAGATTCGGCATATCCGTCTGCTTGATACTGTGACGGCCGGCGCCCGCCTGGCGGACGGCGCGCAGAAACTCCAGCACGTCATCAAACTTGCCGACGAATACCCGATCCTCCGGTTTGCGCGCCAGGAAGGCGGCATACCGTTTTTCATGCGGTCGGGGTGCCATCATTGCAGCGCTGCTGAACACGTCATTCAGGGCTTTTGCCACGGCGGCATCAGCAGCGGTAAAGCCTGTACTCTGCGTCTGGCCGGTGCGCGTAGTTACCCATTCACGGGTGCGGGCGAGTACTTCTTTCATTCGATACGTCCGTTGCTGGTGGTGTCAAAGTTGCGGGCTGGAATGCAGTAGTAGAGCGATCCGACGTTCTGCGTGCCGAAGCCGTAGATGCGGTGGACGTACCACCAGCGGCGCGCCAGGGTGCCGCTGGCCATCTCTTCATTCCACTCAAGGATTGAGCCAACCGGCACGCCTTCTGCAGCAATGCGCAGGATCAGCACATCGTCGGTTAATCCGTCCTGCTCGCTGCCGTCATCGAGCACATGAAAACTTTCACGTTCGTCCGGGCAGTCCAGCACCATGACTATCGCCGGATCGGCATCCTGATAGCTCAGCGTGCGCTGGTTGTTGTTCAGTTCGGTAAACGCCGGTTGTTCAAAGCCGGTTTCATCGTCCACTTCACCCACGTCGCGCATATCCGGCAGGTACAGCAGCGCCTGAAACGCGCTGTAATCACTCTCTATCGCCTTAACCCAGTCGCGGCGGACCATGTTGTTAAAGGGGGCGTGACCTTTGAAGCGGGGCTTAATAGCCGCGCTCTGCTCGCGCGCGGCCAGCGTGTCCGGCAGCGGGGCGCTCAGTGGGTCATTATCTTCACTGCTGCTGCTGTCAGCGTCATCAGTACCGCCAGCGGCAGCGCCATCGGGTGAGGCGGCGGCGGATTCGCTGCCTGCTTCCAGATCGGTAGCCGCGCTGCTGCTGTCCGGCACATCTTCTGCAGGCGCTGCAGTCGCGGATTGCTCTGTTTCACTGCGGGTTTCCTCGCGGGGGGAAGGGGGCGTGTCATTAAGAAATTCGTCGTAGCGTCCCATTACTGGTTACCTGCTTTTGTCTGGTTCTTTGCGTATTCGATAAACATCTTTTCCGCCTGCGCGCGCGGCGTGCCGCTCAGCACCAGGGCATCTATGAACGTCTGGCGCTGGATCTTCGCCTGGTCGGCCAGCTGCTGACGCAGCAGCGCGTTTTTCGCCTTTTCGTCCGCCAGCTGCGCCTGCTTCTTCGCAGCGCGGGCGCGCTCTGCGGCGGTGACCTTTTTGGCGCGGGTCAGCTGGCCGCGCAGCTTGTCGATCCGGCCATCGTCGTTGTTCAGCCGCTTCGCCAGCGCGCCCATGCGCTTCTGGTACTTCTCATGCTCGCGCTTTACGGCGGCGGCGTTGGTCTGCGAGTTGCGGTTGCGGTTGAACTTCGCCTTATCGGCGTCGGTGAAGTGCTCAGTGGTTTTGCGCGGATCATCGCCGTAAGCGTTGTTGCCGGCGCTTTTGAGCATTGCCTGGCCGATCCGCACCTGCCATGAGGCGGACTGCAGGCGGGTGAAGGCGTGAATGACGTGCTTACAGGCCACGCCTTTCAGGTTCGGGTTTTTCTCTTTCGGGTAGGCGTACTCTTTTGGCGGGGCAAGGGCGAAGTTGCCTGCGGTCGCAATGTAGCGGTACCAGTACTGGTGACGGCCACAATCGCAATCAAAAGAGACGCGGCCAGCGCAGAGTCGCCTGGCAATTTTGGCGCTGTCTTTGCCATCCGTGACCTCCTCAATGAGCTGATCCCACTCCTCAAAGCGGAACTTCACGCGGTGATGTTTATCAACCGATACGGCGGACGCCTCCACGCTTACCGTGAGCACGTTGTGTTTGAGCGTGGTGGGCGTGGCGCGCTTAATACCGGAACCGTCATCCACGCGGTTATTGGCGCGCTTAATGTCGATCTGCTGACTGCCCGCCACCAGCTGCGCATACGTGATCCCCGCAACAGCCGCATTGAACTGCTGGCGTGCGCCGGCGCGGTTCTGCTCAAACCCTTTCAGATCCTCTTTGGTGTAGAAGGTGCCGGACTTCTTTTTGCCCAGGGCAATAATGTCGTCGAGCGCCTTGTTCTTCAGGGTGAGCGGGTTAAGGGTGCGGCGCGCAATGCGGCGCGATCGCCGGCGGTCTTTGTCTATCTGGTCGAAAACGCGTGAGAACTCTTTCGAGGAGAGCCCGGCGGTGTCGTAGCGCCCGGATTCGGTGCGGGCAAACGGAGTATCAGCCACTGATTAACTCCGGCTTGCCGCCCGCGTATTCGCGCATGCGGTTACGCAGCCACGCCATATCCGGCAGGGAAAGCGTCTGGCCGGCGGGCAGCGGCTCCATCTCTGACTCAATCCCGCACAGCAGCCGGAAGATCCAGCGCAAATCCGCATTGCCCTCATAGGCGCGGTATGCCGCCAGGTCGGCGCGGAATATCTCGTCGAGACGGATGGTGTAGTCCTGATTCTCTTCGTGAAAAGAGGCGGAACGCTTTATAACTTCCTGGTGAAAGAGGCTGCGCAGCACCACGTCCTCAATAGAGCGATCGTCGAGGCGGTTATAACTCACAGAATCCGCTCCTCGTCGCTGATGCGCGTACCGGCAAGCGATTCAGGCACGGCCTCAGCGGCTTTGATTTTCTCGTAGCCAATAAGGCGCTTAAACGCGTCCATGACGGACGGCTTTTCCTCAGCTGCAGCAGCGCTCATGGCGTTAACGTAGTCCGCTGACGCCACGTTGTTGTAGCCCACGGCAAAGCAGCACAGGATGGTGAGCACATGCTCCGGGCGTATATCGCGCCAGTTGATGCGGTACACCTCCTCGCCGCTGGCGTTGTACTCCACCTCAACGATGGAATCCGGGATCTCAAAAGCGCCTTTGTTCTCTTTTGGCAGCGCGAGATTTTCCTGCAGCATGAGCTCGTTGTAACGCTCAATACCGATCAGCACCGCCGCGCGGCCATCGCTGCCTTTTGCCTTGAGAGAAACGTGATTGCCGCCCACGACTCCGGCCACTTTTCCCGTGGCTTCATCCACCAGCACCTTAAAGCCCTGCGCGCGCAGCGTTTCAACGTAGGGCGTGAGTTTGGCTACCTGCGCCCGCATGCCCTTTGGCAGCGGCTGCGGCTTTGACATAACCAGCGTGTGATCTTCGTAAATGGCGGTGATCGCCATAGGCTCACTGGTTGAGAGACTGATTACTGCGATTTTCTGTTTCACGTCTGTACCCCTGAAAAGGCGAAAGGCCGCATATAGCGGCCTCTCTGGCTTTTAACGTTCCCAACCGCGCGTTGCAGATTAGGTAAGTTGTCAAAAATTCCATCAGGGAACCGCTAACAGCTTGGGGCGACTTTAAGCGGTTTGTAATTTGCAGTGTTACAGGTCAAGCATTTTTTTTTAAAAATAAAAAAAGGCCGCTAAGTAGCGACCTTTCATAGACAACAACGTTTAGTCTTGCTGATCTTCTCTTTTCTTTAATGCATCGATATACCGCTGCCGCTCAATAAGGCCGGCACTTGGATCATTCAGTACATCTTTCCCTTTGATATGTACGTCGTAATCAATTTCATGCTGGGGGGCATAGCTTTTATCTACTCTGGTTTGTGAAGTTGTGCTCGTTGAGCCAGCGTAAAATGAGCCCGAATCTTTCGGATCAGTGGTAACTACATAGGCCATAACAAGAGTATAAATAAAAGCAATGTACCAAACCGTAGAAAATGTTCTCATTTCATAAATGTTGTATCCTATAAAGCTCACCTTTGTAGCAAGCAAAATCAGAAGAGAAGCTAATAGCAAAGAGCGTCTTTTCCATTTGGTCAAAAATTTGCGTGAATACTTACCATAATTTATTATCGTAATCATGAACAGTACACCAGACAATAACAATACCCATAATGGAGG
>Ga0308167_1000338_pt1 | contig 94213 bp, 89 predicted proteins | sample PhyCR1_2_FD_202138 | JGI IMG/M metagenome (GOLD analysis project Ga0308167, IMG submission 202138) | Phyllosphere microbial communities from UC Gill Tract Community Farm, Albany, California, United States - DLSLRC.R1 | ecosystem: Host-associated > Plants > Phyllosphere > Unclassified | place...
AACCCGGTGCCGTTCGTCGACCGGGCCTGGACCGCCGCGCTGCTGCTCATCCTCATCGTGATGCTGCTCAACCTGCTGGCCCGCTTCATCACCCGACTCTTCGCCCCCAAGCTCGGCCGCTAGTCCGCGCCACCCGCGACCAGCGCCACCACCCACCCCGAAGGAATCACGTGTCCAAACGCATCGAGGTCGACGGCCTCAACGTCTACTACTCGAAGTTCAAGGCGGTCGAGGGCGTCGACATGACGATCGAGCCCCGCACCGTCACCGCGTTCATCGGCCCGTCCGGCTGCGGCAAGTCCACCTTCCTCCGCACGCTCAACCGCATGCACGAGGTCATCCCCGGCGCCTACGTCGAGGGCTCGGTCAAGGTCGACGGCGACGACCTGTACGGCGCCGGCGTCGACCCGGTGCTCGTCCGTCGCCAGGTCGGCATGGTGTTCCAGCGTCCGAACCCGTTCCCCACGATGTCGATCAAGGACAACGTGCTCGCGGGCGTGAAGCTCAACAACAAGCGCATCTCGAAGTCCGAGGCCGACGACATCGTCGAGCGCTCCCTGCAGGGTGCGAACCTCTGGAACGAGGTCAAGGACCGCCTCGACAAGCCCGGCATGGGTCTGTCCGGCGGGCAGCAGCAGCGTCTCTGCATCGCCCGCGCGATCGCCGTGCAGCCCGACGTGCTCCTGATGGACGAGCCGTGCTCCGCGCTCGACCCGATCTCGACCCTCGCGATCGAGGACCTCATCGAGGAGCTCAAGAAGGACTTCACGATCGTGATCGTGACGCACAACATGCAGCAGGCGTCGCGCGTCAGCGACAAGACGGCGTTCTTCAACATCGCGGGTACGGGCGCTCCCGGCAAGCTCATCGAGTACGACGACACCGCGACGATGTTCTCGAACCCGTCGGTGCAGGCGACCGAGGACTACGTCTCGGGCCGCTTCGGTTGATCCGACCCGTCCCCTGACGTCGGTGCGCACGGCCCCGTCGGACTCCGGTCCGACGGGGCCGTCGCCGTCCGGGCAGGGTGCCGGTGCGCGGCGTCGGTCGGGCTGGCGGTCGCCGGCACGGTCGGGAGGCGCGGCGCACCGTTCGACCGCGGCGCAGCGTCCGACAACGGCGCAGCGCTCGGCAGCGGCGGAGCCGACGACTCCGGCGCCCGGCCGCGGCTCAGGCGCTGGTGGTCGGGACCGCCACGATCGGCGTCGTCGTGGGCTGGTCCGACCCGCCCGCGGGCTCGACCGTGATGCCGATCGTGGCGCCCTCGGTCATCGTCCCCGCCAGCACGGCCGAGTGCACCCCGTCGGCCACACCGTCCATGAGCCCGGCGGCGCTGATCTTGCCGCCCGTGCCCTCCGAGCCGATGTACCAGAGCTCGTAGGTCTTGCCCTCGGGTGCCGCGGCAACCCCGTCGAGGATGACGGCCGACTTGCGCAGCTCGTTGGACCAGACGACCGTGGCCGTCCCGCCACCGGACACCTTCGCGGTGTTCCGCTGGAAGTCGGACGCGGCGTAGATGCGATCGAGACCGCCCGACGCCTGCGTCGTACCAGGACCGGGGTCCGACGAGGGGGTGAAGGCGCCGCCGACACCGAGCCCGACGCCGAGGAACACCACGGCCACTGCCGCAGCGGCGGACAGAGCGGCAGCCGGGCGCTGGAACCAGCGACGACGAGCGGTCGCGGCGGCGGAACCGCCCGCGGTGGCGACGTCCGTGACGGGGGCGGGCCGCGCCTCCTGGACGGACGGGGCTGTCGTCTCGGCGGACGTGACCGGCGTCTGGTCAGCGACCGGCGGGGCCTGTGGTGTCGTCGCGATCTGGGCCATGAGCGACGCCTTGAGCGGAGCCGGGGGCTCGATCGGCTGCACGGCGTAGGCGAGCTGCAGCGCGGTCTCGCGCAGCGAATCCGTCTCGGCGCGGAGCTCCGGCGACGTGCGCAGGGCCTCCTCGAGCAGGGCGCGCTCGTCGTCGGACAGGGCGTCCAGCGCGTGCGAGCCGGTCAGCAGGGCGGGGTCGTCGTGTCGTTCGGTCACGAGGTCACCCCCATCTCGTCTCGGAGTCGGATCATCCCGTCGCGGAGACGGGTCTTGACGGTGCCGATCGGCACGCCCAATCGTTCGGCCATCTCGCTGTGCGAGAAGCCGCCGTAGTACGCGAGTTGCACGGCCTGGCGCTGGAACTCGGTCAGCTTCGACAGCGCCCGGCTCACCCGCTCGTGCTCGATCCGGATCTCGACCGACTCGGACACCTGGTCGAAGCCGGCCTCGAAATCCCGGATGCCGATGCGGGTGTCCCGGTCGTGCGAGGACTGCGATGCACGCACGCGGTCCACCGCGCGTCGGTGCGCCATGGTGAGGATCCAGCTGGCGGCGGTGCCCCGTGCGCGGTCGAAGCGCGTGGCTTGTTGCCAGACCTCGAGGAAGACCTCTTGGGTGACCTCCTCGGACTGCGCCCGGTCCTTGAGCAGGCGCGTCACGAGGCCCAGCACCCGGCCGGACAGTTCGTCGTAGAGATCCGAGAAGGCCGCCTGGTCCCCGGCCGCCACGCGACTCAGGAGTTCGTCGGCAGACACGGGTGCTGGCTCCGCAGAGCTCCAGCCGGTGTCGCGTTCCACGATGGCAAGCATTCCAGGTTTTCCTCCTCTCGTCCCGTCGTGGTCCGACAAGCGGACATCGTGTGGTGGGAGTCGGGGCGTCGCGGGAGCGGCTCGCCGGCTCGTCGTGGTGACGAGGGCCCGTGTGATCCGCAGGGAATTGACCGGCGGGTACCGGCCCGGCTCGCACAGGCCCTCGTCTTCGTGAAGGACGATCAGGTCCGTCACGATGAGCATTCGGCGTGCCCGGGTCGTCGGATTGCTCCGGATCGGGGCACATTTCGTGCGGCGGTCGGGGGACAGGACGAGGCACGCCCGAGTGGGTTCGTGTCCTCCGAGCGTGAACACGGATCGTGCACGGAGGGAGCGTCTCGTAGAATCGACATCGCCGGGCCGCAGCAAGCCCCGGGCTCCAAAATTCGCCGCTTCGAGCGGCCTCGCGCCGAGAGGCGCTTCTGCGGCCCGGTCTTTCTCTGCCCGCCTGCTCCTCAGGAGGAGCGGCGCAGCCCGCACGTGCGGGTTCCGTCGGTCGTGACGTGCGGGTTCTGTCGGTCGTGCCCGGCCGGCTGTCCGGCATGCGCGGAGGCAGACGTGTGGGCTCGCCGTCTGGAGGCGCGGCTCACCCTCCCGCAGACGGTCGCCGTCCGGATCGTGGCCGTGTCCGCATCTGCGGTCGCCGCCGCGATCCGCGCGCGTCGTCGCTGGGCGTGCGTCGTGGGTCGGCGCGCGTGGTGGCTCGGCGCGCGTCGCGCTGGCGCGTGCTTCCCGACCGCACTCGGTCACGATCGGGCGCGGAGGTCGCCGTCAGCGCCCGTCGTTCTCGGGCCGTCAGGCGAGGTTGTCGCGGCGCCAGAGCGCTGCCGCTTCCGTGAGGTCGGCAGCGAGCTCGGACAACCGCAGGGCGCGCGTCGTCAGTTCCGCAGCACGGTCCCCCGCCGTCAGGTCGGAGTCGTCCGCCACCGCGGTGGCCCCGGCCGCGGTGAGCCGGCAGAACGCTGCCCCGCGATCGAGTGCGACCGCGAAGTCCCCGGTGTAGAGGCCGTGCAGGATCCGGTCCGCCAGGGTCAGGATCTCCGCCGGGCCCGTGGGCTGCTCAGCTCCGGCGACGGCCTGGTCGATCGTCCCGATGCGCTCGGTACCCCGCTCGAAGAAGTAGGCGATCTCCTCCGGGTTCTGCCGGATCACCGTCCGCACGAGGTAGATCCGCCACAACGCCCCCGGCAGCGTGTGTGCTCCGACGCGTGCCCAGAGCTCGGCGATCGCGTCGATGCCGTGCACGTCCGTGTAGGTCACCAGACGCTCCACCACCGCCGGGTCCGGATCCTGGCGCACACGATGGAGCAGGGCGTTGGCGGTCTCGTGCGCGACACGGTTCACCACCGCCGGGTCCTCACCGCCCTGGATGGCGGCGAACTCAGCGTCGGTGAAGTGGACGGGGCGGTGATGGTCGCGAGGCACCGCGACAGTGTAGGCGCGTCCGGTGACGCCACTGTCCCCCGTTCGCCGAGAACGCAACGAGCCGGCTCGGCGTACCTTCATCCGGCAGGGAGGCACCCCTCCCGGACGTGAAGGAGAGGATCTTCCATGAACGCCCTGCTCATCATCCTGGCCGTGATCGCGGTCATCCTGCTGTTCGTCGGCGGGTTCGCCGCCAGTCTGAAGTTCCTGCTCTGGGTCGGCATCGTGCTGCTCATCATCGCGGTGATCGCCTGGCTGCTGCGGACGTTGACCGGTCGGCGCAGCTGACCGACCCGCCGGTACGTCGACAGAGGCCCTCACCCGCTAGCCTTGCGGGTGAGGGCCTCTAGCTCAGTTGGTAGAGCACCGGACTTTTAATCCGAGGGTCGTGGGTTCGAGCCCCACGGGGCCCACCACTCCTGAACACCGGCTTTTCATCCGAGGGTCGTGGGTTCGAGCCCCACGGGGCCCACAGACTTCTCTCCACGCCCACGGCGTGCGCACCAGGTGCGCTGATGACCGTTGCGTAGAATCCCGGACGTGGCCCGACGAACCGACGGCGGATGGCCGGACGGTTCCAGTCCCCCATCCGTCAGACAGCGACGACGCCGCCGCCGACGATTCCTGCCGGCGGTCGCCCTGGGAGCGATGACCCTCGGGGTCACCGGCTTCCTCGTCATGCTGCCCGCCGTGTCCGATGCGTGCCAGCCCGTACCCGACAGCACCCACGTCTCCGCCGCCCAGGTCGCCGATGCGATCGGCAGGGGGAGCGACGTCCTCATCGTGGGCGATTCGTACACGACCGGTCGCGGTTCGTACGACGGGACACACGGCTGGGCGCAGGACCTCGTCACGGCGCGTGGATGGAACGGCGACATCGACGGTCTCCCAGGCACCGGGTACGTCGCCGAGGGCCGGTGGGCGACGTCACGGACCACCTACGAGTCCCGGATCCGCGCTCACGCGGACCTGCACCCAGCGCTCGTCATCGTCCAGGGCAGCCAGAACGACTGGAGCACCGACGCGGCCACGTTGACGACTGCCGTCGAGCGCACCCTGCGGACCGCCCGGGACCAGTGGCCGGAGGCGGTCGTCGTCGCCGTGGGTCCGTCCGCACCCGAGCCGCGCGCCGACTCGACCGCGGGCATCTCGGCAGCCGTGGCGGCCGGCGCCGGAGCAGCCGGCGTGCCCTACGTCGACCCGCTCGCCGGCCAGTGGTTCACGCGGATGAACAGTGCGAGCTACGCCGCCGGTGACGGCGAGCACCTCAACGACGACGGGTACCTCTACCTCGCCGGGCGCATCGAGGACGCCCTGCAGGAACTCGCCACCCCTGCCACCGGCCAGCAGTGCGTGTGAGCTCGGCGATTCGCCGTTCGGGGTACAAGCCCTCCTCAGCCAGTTCTTGGCCGTTCCCCTGCACGGTTCAGTCCGTGTTCAGCGGACTGTTGGCCTGACGCCGATAGTGTCGTTCCCGGATCCGATCGACGGGTCCTGCACCACTGCACCACCAGGAACGAACGGGGTACACCGTGATCGAGCCCATCGAAGCCACGCCGACCAGCACCACCGGTGACGCGCGCCGCATCGTCGAGCTCGCTGCAGCGACCAACACGACGATGAGCAACGAGCTCCTCCTCGACACCCTGCGCCGCAACGCGCAGGTCACCACGCGTCACATCCGCAAGGACTTCATCGAGGTGGCCAACGCCACCACCGTCCTCGGGTACGTGTGCCGCCAGCGCAAGGAGTACATCGCGCTCCGGGGCGACGACCCCGCTTGGGCGCAGGAGGTCGGCCGGTACGGCACCGAGTCCCTCGCTGTCGAAGCACTGCGCATGCGCCGCGCCTGAACCGAGACGCTCCCCGCCCGAGACACATCCCGACCGAGACGCTCCCCGCCCGACGGGTCGGGTCGAAGCTGACACGGGAACGCCGCCCGCGATCACCGCGGGCGGCGTTCCCACGTCAGGGCCGGGTCAGGGCGCTGCGCTCAGGTCCGCCGGCTCCGAACGGGACCGTCCGCGACGATCAGGACCAGACGCGGCGGATCCCCCACGTGCCGGTCCACGTCTCGTCGGGTTCCAACCACCGCAGCCCCTCGCCGGAGTTCAGGGCGTTCGCCGGTGCCGTCATCGGCTCGACCGCGACGGCGAGCCCCTTGCCGCCAGCTCGCGGGTACTCCCGCGACGTGAACACCTGCACGTAGGCGAACGACTCGTCCTGCCAGAGCTCGACGCCGTCACCCTCCGGGCCGTGCAGCGTGGTCCGGCGGACACCGTCGCCGTCCGGCGTGATGTCGCGGTAGGCCGTGTCCAGGTCCGAGTCACCTGCGCGGCGCCCCTGGCGCAGGTCGACGTCCGTTCCTTCAACCGACTGCGTGTCGACCGGGATGCGCCGGTCGTCGACCACGTAGGCGGTCGCGGCGTCGAGCGTGACGACGAGGTCATCAGCGGGGGTGTCGCCCGCGCGGAGGTACGGGTGGGCCCCGATCGCGAACGGCGCCCGGACTCCGGAACGGTTCGTCACGGTGTGCGTCACGCGGATGCCGTCGTCGACGAGTTCGTGGTGCACGCGTGTCTCGAGCGTGAACGGCCAGCCGTGCTGCGGGTGGATCGTGGCCTCCTGCTCCACCGACGACTCGGTCTGGCTGACCACGCGGTACGGAGCGAAGCGCAGCAGCCCGTGCGAGGCGTTGCCGTACTTGGGTTCGGAGACGTCGAGCTGCTGCTGCTTCCCCTCGAGCTCCCACACCCCACCGGCGACGCGGTTCGGCCACGGGACCAGGACGATGCCGTTCGCACCGGGCGGCTGCTCGGTCGCCGGGAACGGTTCGGTCAGGTCGAAGCCGGCGACGCGGAGCTGGCGGATGCCCGCGGCGACCTCGGTCACGACCGCCTCGACGACCCCGTCGGGCCCGGCGTGACGGAGGTGGTACTGCCCACCGGTCGGTGCTGCTGCGGTCATGGGGTGTGGTCCTCTCCTGGTGCTGGTCGGTCGGCCACCACGACCTCGGTGCCGGCCGCGCGCACGGCGGCGACGGCGGCGTCGGGGACGTCGGCGGTGACGACGACGTCGATGTCCTCGAGCGGGCGGACGACCCCGATGTGGGCCCGGCCGAACTTCGACCCGTCCGCCACCACGACGGTACGCCTGGCCGTCGCCGCGAGCATCCACTTGGTCTCGGTCTCGGGCAAGTTGACGTTGGTCAGCCCGTGCTCGACGTCGAGCCCGGTCCCGCCGAGGAACACCACGTCCGCCGCGATCATCGGCAGGACCGTCCCGTTGAACGGCGCCACGAGTGAGTGCTGCAGCGGCCTGAGCGTGCCACCCGTGACGACCACCGTGAACCGGGGGACGGCGGGTTCGAGGGCGAGGGCGGTCGTGAGCGAGTTCGTCACGACCGTCACGTCGACGAGGTCCGTGCGGGCGACGAGCGCGTCCGCCACCGCCGCGGGCGTCGTCCCGACGTCGAGCACGACGCACTCCCCGGAGCGCACCAGGGCCGCGGCAGCACGACCGATCGCCGCCTTCGCGGCACGGTGCTCGACGGCGGTCTCCTCCAGCGGGCGTTCACCGGAACCGGCCACGAGACGGACGGCACCGCCGTGCACCCGACGGATCCGGGCCTCCTGGTCGAGCGTGGCGAGGTCCTGCCGGACGGTCACCTCGCTCGTACCGAGCGCCGCCGCCAGGGAGCTCGTCCGCACCAGGCCCGGAGCACCCTCGACGATGGCGACGATGCGGTCCTGTCGCAGCGGCGCGGGCAGCGCGCCGGCGAGGAAGGAGATGTCGTCGTCCGTCACTCGAACAGTTTCGCTTGCTTCCGCCCCCTTTCGCAACGCTTCGTTCCGGCGCTAGGGTGGGCTGGTGATCACCAAGCGCGTGACGACGCTCGCCGACGGCCGCGAGCTCATCTACTTCGACGACGCCGACACCACGCTGCCTGCCGAGCGCCGGATCGACGAGCGAGTCCTCGACCCCCGTCCCACCACCGCGACGATGCGGCAGGACGTCCTGACGGGTGAGTGGGTCTCGATCGCCGCGTCGCGGCAGAACCGCGTGTTCCTGCCGCCGGCCGACCAGGACCCGCTCGCGCCGCAGACCCCGGAGAACCCGTCCGAGATCCCGAGCCTGTACGACGTCGCCGTGTTCGAGAACCGGTCCCCGTCGTTCGGTCCGCTCCTCGAGTCCGACGACGCACCGCCGTCGCTCGACGCACTCACCGAGGTCGGGCTGAACCGGCAGTACCGCAGTGTCGGCCGTTGCGAAGTCGTCTGCTTCTCCCCGGAGACCGCGGGGTCCTTCGCCTCGATCACCGAGTCGCGTGCACGCACCGTGGTCGAGGCCTGGGCGGACCGCACAGCCGCACTCTCCGCGCTGCCGGGGATCCAACAGGTGTTCCCGTTCGAGAACCGGGGCGAGGCGATCGGCGTCACCCTGCACCACCCGCACGGCCAGATCTACTCCTACCCGTACGTCACCCCGCGGACCCAGCGGCTCCTCGCGTCGATCGAGCGGTTCGGGCCCGACCTGTTCGAGCAGCACCTCGCGAACGAGCGCGCCTCGGAACGGGTCGTCCTCGCCGGCGAGCACTTCACCGCGTTCGTGCCCTTCGCGGCTCGCTGGCCGATCGAGATCCACATGCTGCCGCACCGGCACGTGCCCGACTTCGCCGGACTCACCGAGTCCGAGAAGGACGAGCTCGCGCACATGCACCTGCGCCTGACTCGGGGGATCGACCAGCTCTACGGCGACCCCACGCCGTACATCGCGGCGTGGCACCAGGCACCGGTCCACACCGGCCGCGACACCGTGCGGCTCATGCTGCAGATCACGTCGCCGCGACGCGCGGCCGACAAGCTCAAGTTCCTGGCCGGCAGTGAAGCCGCCATGGGCGCCTGGATCGGGGACCTCGTCCCGGAGAAGGCGGCCGAGTTCATCCGAGGAGGGATCGAACGCGCATGACGTTCCAGCAGGCCTACGGGTACGAACCGACGGTGCGGTACTCCGCGCCGGGTCGCGTCAACCTGATCGGCGAGCACACCGACTACAACGACGGCTACGTCCTCCCGTTCGCGATCGACCGTCGGACCGTGGCCGCCATCGCGCCCCGCGACGACCGACTGATCCGCGTCGCGTCGGCGTTCGATGCCGAGAACGCGCCGGTGGAGCTGTCGCTCGACGAACTGGCCCCGGAGAACATGGACGGTTGGTCCGCGTACGTCCTCGGCATCGCCTGGGCCCTCCGCGAGCAGGCCGGGGCCGACCTGGCCAGCAAGACCGGTTTCGACGTCTTCATCGAGTCGGACGTGCCGGTCGGTGCCGGGCTGTCCTCGAGCGCGGCGATCGAGTGCGGGGTCGCGCTGGCGTTCAACGACCTCTGGGAGCTCGACCTCAGCCGAAAGGCACTCGCCCGTGTGGGCCAGTACTCCGAGAACCACGCGGTCGGCGCCCCGACGGGGATCATGGACCAGTCGGCGTCGCTCCTCGGCGAGCAGGACTCGGCCGTCTTCCTCGACTGCCGGACCCTCGACACCGCCGTGGTCGACCTCGCGCTGGAGTCGAACGGACTCGAGGTGCTCGTCATCGACACCCGCGTCGAGCACGCCCACGCGACCGGCGGCTACAAGGCGCGCCGCGAATCGTGCGAGCGAGGCGCGCGCGTGCTCGGCGTCGAGGCACTCCGCGACGTGCAGGTGGAGGACCTCCCCCGCGCTCAGGAGCTGCTCGACGACGAGACGTTCCGTCGGGTCCGGCACATCGTGACCGAGGACCAGCGTGTGCTCGACACGGTGCGCACCCTGCGCGAGCAGGGGCCGCGCGCGATCGGCGACCTGCTCATCGCGTCGCATGCGTCGATGCGCGACGACTTCGAGATCTCGGTGCCGGAGCTCGACCTGGCGGTCGCGACCGCCGTCGAGCACGGGGCCGTGGGCGCCCGCATGACGGGTGGCGGGTTCGGTGGGGCGGCGATCGCCCTGGTCGACCGGGAGGCGCGGGACACGATCGCCGCGGCCGTCACGTCCGCCTTCGCCGCGGCCGGGTACCGCGAGCCGAACGTCTTCACCGTGCACGCCGCGCAGGGCGCGCGCCGCGACTGAGCGGGCGCGCAGCGCGCAGCGCGCCGCGCCGCGTCGAACCATGGATACGACATCGAACCAGGCGGAACGCCTGGTTCGATGTCGTATGCGTGGTTCGGTACGCCGTGCGGGCGGCCGCCGCGCGCCGCGGGCGGCGAGGCGCACGCTACGAGTTCACGCGCTCAGCGACACCTCACGGCCGTCCGGCCGCGTGAGGTGTCGCTGAGCGCGTGAAGACGCCGCGGCGTCCGAGGCGAGCGCGCCCGCGGCGCGCGGCGCGCGGCGCGCGAAGCGCCCGCACCCGCTACTTCAGGCGACGCTCCGCCGCCTCAACCACGTTCTTCATCAGCATCGCGCGGGTCATCGGACCGACCCCGCCCGGCGTCGGCGACAGGAACCCGGCGACCGATGCGACCGCGGGGTCGACGTCGCCGTGCAGCTTCGCCTTGCCGGTCTCCTCGTTGACGACACGAGTGATGCCGACGTCGATCACGGCCGCACCCGAGCGGACCCAGTCCGGCTTGACGAGCCCCGCGACCCCGGCCGCCGCGACGATGATGTCCGCCCGCCGACACTCGGCCGCGACGTCGGCGGTCAGCGAGTGCGTCAGCGTCGCCGTCGCCTCGAGCCGCGTGAGCAGCAGCCCGAGCGGCCGACCGACGGTCAGCCCCTGGCCGATGATCGTCACGTGTGCGCCGCGGATCGGCACGTCGTACGCCTCGAGCATCGCGACGATGCCGCGCGGGGTGCACGGCAGCGGCGCGTCGATGGTGCCGGCGCCGCCGGGTACGGCGAGGACCAGCTCCCCGAGGTTCGTCGGGTGCAGGCCGTCGGCGTCCTTCGCCGGGTCCATCAGTTCGAGCATCGGGGTCGGGTCGATGCCGTCGGGCAGCGGCAGCTGCACGATGAACGCCGTGACCCGGGGGTCGTCGTTCATCTGCAGGATCGCGGCCCGGATGTCCGCGGCACTCGCCGATGAGGGCAGGTCGATGCGGTGTGAGTCGAGCCCGATCTGCGCCGAGTCGCGGTGCTTGCCGGCGACGTACGACACCGAGCCCGGGTTCTCCCCGACCATGATCGTGCCGAGACCGGGGCGGAGGCCGTGGTCGTGCAGCCGGTCGATCCGGGCCTTCAGGTCGTCGAGCGTGCGGGCGGCGAGGGCCGTGCCGTCGATGCGGACGGCACTGCCCTCACCCGCCCAGCGCTCACGCGGCATCGGCGCGAGCGAGGACGCGGCGCTCACGCGTACAGCGGGAACGCGTCGGTCAGGGCCTTGACCCGGGCCGAGAGCGCCGCGATGTCCGGGTTCGGCATGAGGGTCAGCGCGATGATGTCCGCCACCTCGGTGAACTCGGCGTCCCCGAAGCCGCGGGTCGCCAGCGCCGGGGTGCCGATGCGGACACCGGACGTGACCATCGGCGGGCGCGGGTCGAACGGCACGGAGTTGCGGTTCACGGTGATGCCGACCTCGTGCAGCAGGTCTTCTGCCTGCTTGCCGTCGACCTCGGACTCGCGCAGGTCGACGAGCACCAGGTGCACGTCGGTACCGCCGGTGAGGACGTCGATGCCGGCGGCCCTCGCGTCGGCCTGCGTGAGCCGGTCCGCCAGCAGACGAGCACCGCGGAGCGTGCGCTCCTGGCGGTCCTTGAACTCCGGCTGGCCCGCGAGCAGGAACGCGGTCGCCTTGGCGGCGATCACGTGCATGAGCGGACCGCCCTGCTGGCCGGGGAACACGGCCGAGTTGAGCTTCTTGAAGAGCGACTCGTCGTTCGACAGGATCAGGCCGGAGCGGGGACCGGCGAGCGTCTTGTGCACCGTCGAGGACACGACGTGCGCGTGGGGCAGCGGCGACGGGTGCAGGCCCGCGGCGACGAGACCGGCGAAGTGCGCCATGTCCACCCAGAGCGTGGCGCCGACCTCGTCGGCGATCTCGCGGAACTTCGCGAAGTCGAGCTGGCGCGGGTACGCCGACCAACCGGCGATGAGGACCTTCGGCTGGTGCTCGATCGCCTTCGCGCGGATGTCGTCGTAGTCGACCTCGAACGTCTCCGGGTCGACGCCGTACGACACGGCGTTGTAGATGCGGCCGGAGAAGTTGAGCTTCATGCCGTGGGTCAGGTGACCGCCGTGGGCGAGCTCGAGGCCGAGGATGGTGTCCCCGGCGGACGCGATGGCGTGCAGGACCGCGGCGTTCGCGCTGGCGCCGGAGTGCGGCTGGACGTTCGCGTACGCGGCACCGAACAGGGCCTTCGCACGGTCGATGGCGAGCTGCTCGGCGACGTCGACGTACTCGCAGCCGCCGTAGTAGCGCTTGCCCGGGTAGCCCTCGGCGTACTTGTTGGTGAGCACGGAGCCCTGCGACTCGAGCACAGCGCGCGGGACGAAGTTCTCGGACGCGATCATCTCGAGGGTGTCGCGCTGGCGGCCGAGCTCCTGCTCGAGCACGCGTGCGATCTCGGGGTCGACCTCGCTCAGCGGGGCGTTGAACGACGACTGGGTGGCTGCGGGGGGCAGATCGGTGATGGACACGGGACTCCTCGTTGTCTGTCCGTCGCGCGCGTGCACGACGAGGTGGACGGGTGGGCGCGGCCCAGGCGTACGGCTGCGCTCCGTGTCAGGTGTCGCTCCCCGATGGTGACCCATCCAACGCCAGTCGCGACCCGTCGATCGTACCGAGGCTGCCGGTTCGTGTCACCCTGGAGGCATGACCTTGCTGAGCCCCGACGTGGAGGAGCGGACCGACACACGCGCGGACACGCCCTGGGTCACCGTGGTGTGGGACGACCCGGTCAACCTCATGTCGTACGTGACCTACGTCTTCCAGGCGCACTTCGGGTTCGGTCGCGACAAGGCCGAGCGGCTCATGCGGCAGGTGAACGACGACGGCCGGGCGATCGTGGCGACCGGGCCGCGCGAGGCGATGGAGGCCCACGTGGAAGCGATGCACGGGTACGGCCTGCAGGCCACGGTCGACCGGGCACCCACTCCGTGATCCCGTTCGTCCGACGGCCCGACGGTGTCCACCTCGGGCTCTCCTCCGGCGAGCGCGCGCTCCTCACGTCACTCACCGAACAGCTGCGGCAAGTGCTCACCGGCGACCTCGCCGCCGACCCCGTGGCCGGACGGATGTTCCCGGCCGCCTACCCGGACGACGACGAGGCCAGCGCCGAGTTCCGACGGTGGACGCACGACGACCTGGTGGCACAGAAGACCACCAACGTGACCACCGTCCACGAGTGGCTGACCGGGACACGGGAGGGCGCCTTCGACGCAGCAGACGAGCAGGCCTGGCTGCGCTGCCTGACCGACCTGCGGCTCACCATCGCGGAGCGACTGGGGATCGTGGACGCCGAGACGGAGGAAGCGTCGTCCGACGGCGGAGCGGGCGTCGGTCTGCGGGACGTCTACGACTGGCTCGGGTACGTGCAGGAGCACCTGGTCACGACGCTGACCGACCCGCGCTGACGGCCGGCCCGGCTCTCCCCCACCCGTCGGGAGGCACGGGTCACCTCCCCGGCACCGCTGCGGCCCGCCGCGCCCCGGCCCACCGCGTCGGTTCAGCCGAGCAGGTCGGCCCGGTGCGCCGCCGCCCACTCCCGCATCCGACGCGGCGGGGTGCCGGTGATCCGAGTGACGTCGTCGCTCATCACGTCGACACCGTCGAGTCCCCTCCGGAGGACCCGGCCGAACTGCTGGCGGAGGCCCTCGGCCTGCCACGGGGGCACGCCGCCGAGCCTGACGAGGCCCCGGTAGACCCGGCTGGGCAGGTGCAGCGGGCGGACGCGGCGCCCGAGTCCGGCGGAGAGCTCCGTCGCGATCCCGCCGGCGTCGAGCGCATCCGGGCCGGTGAGGACCGGCTCGGTGCCGTCGTGGTCGTCGCTCGTCAGGACCGTCGCCGCGGTGCGGGCGATGTCCTCGGTGTCGATCCAGCCAGCGCGCCCGTGCCCGGTGGTGTGCGGGTACCAGCCGCTGCGGATCGCCGAGGCCGAGGGGACGAGGTTCGTCATGAACGCCGAGGGGTGCAGGATCGTCCACGCCAGGCCGCTGGCGCGGAGGAGCCGGTCGGTGCGCCAGGCGGCCGCGGCCCAGGGCATCGGCGAGTGCTCGGCGGCGTCACCCCCCGAGAGGTGCACGACCCGGCCCACCCCGGCGCGTTCGGCGGCCCGGACGCCGGTCGCGCCCTGGTCCGCCTGCTGCGGGGTGACCGGGGTGACGAGCAGGAGGCGGTCGACCCCGGCGAGCGCCGCGGTGAGTCCGTCCAGGTCGTCCAGGTCGGCGAGGCGGGCGTCGACGCCGCGCTCGCGGAACCGGTGGGCCTGCTCCGGACGGCGGACGACCGCGCGGACGGGGACGCCCGCACCGTGCAGGAGGGCGAGGGTCTTGCCGCCGACGTCGCCCGTGACGCCGGTGATCGCGATGGTTTCGGTCATGGTGCCTCCTCCGGGTATCAGTTTCCTGTTACTGCACGGTACGCCGGTACGCTCCTGGTGTGCACGGAGAGTTCGCAGCGACGCACGACGACGTCGACCAGGTGGTGGCCTGGACGGTGATCCGCGCCGCGCGGGAACTCTCCCGCCGGCTCGCCGACGAGCTCACGGAACTCGACCTGACGCCCGTCGAGTTCGGCACCCTCGTGCAGCTCGCGACCGAGGACGAGCTGAACCAGGCGGACCTGGCACGGGCGGTCGGTGTGCGCGCGCAGAGCATGTCCGCGGTGACCAGCGGACTCGAGGGGCGGGGACTCGTCGAGCGGGGCGCCGCGCCGGGCCGCGGGCGCGCCTCCCGGATGCACCTGACGAGCGCCGGGCGCGAGCTGCTGGGCCGGGCCTGGCCGCGCGTCGAGGCGAGCAACGCGTGGTTCCCGGACGGCGGCGCGGACGTCGTCGCCGCACTGCGGCCGTTCACGGACGGCGGCGCACCCGCGGGCCCAGGGGTCGCCTGATCGGAAGGCAGCCTTGCAAGTCCTCCTGGTGAAGTAGTACCGTCGCGGTATGGAATCGCACGTCGAACTCGCCGGCGACCTCCTGACCCTGTACGGACGGATCCGGCGGACCCTGCTCACCGGCAAGGCCGACGAGGTCACCGCGTCCCAGACCGCCGCACTCGGCCGACTGCTGCGCCACGGCGAGAGCACGGTCGCCGACCTCGCCCGCGCCGAAGGCGTCCGACCGCAGTCGATGGGTGCGACCGTGCAGGCCCTCGTCGACCTGGGGCTCGTCGAACGCCGCCCCGACCCGTCCGACGGTCGTCGCACGCTCGTCCGCGCGACCGACGCCGGATCGCGTGCGCGCGAGGACGCATGGACCACCCGCACCCGCGTCCTCGCCGACCGCCTCGCCGCCCTGCCCGAGGCCGACCGCGCCGCCGTCGCGCGCGCGATCGCCGTCCTCACCCCGCTCACCGAGCCCTGACCGATCCCGGAAGAAGCCTCCCCACGTCCACCTCCACCGCTCCCGTCCCCGTCGTGCACGGCAGCGGCTTCGGCCCGAAGCTGCTCGTCCCCGTCCTCGTCGGCCCCCTGCTCAACCCGATCAACACGACGATGGTGTCGGTCGCACTCGCGCCGATCTCCCGCGACCTCGGCATCGCCGCGTCCCAGGCGATCTGGCTCGTCGCCGCCCTGTACCTCGCCAGCGCGATCGCCCAACCGACGATGGGCAAGCTCGCGGACCGCTTCGGACCGAAGAAGGTCTTCCTCGCCGGGCTCGTGGTCGTCGGCGTCGCCGGGGTCGTCCCCGAGGTGCTCACCGGCTTCGGCGGCGCGGTCACCGCCCGGGTGCTCATCGGCATCGGCACCTCGTCCGCCTACCCCGCCGCGCTCACCACCCTCCGGCAGCACTCCGCCCGGATCGGGAAGCCCACGCCGCCGCTCGTGCTCGGCGCGCTGTCGATCACCTCGCTCGTCTCCGCAGCGGCCGGACCGCCCCTCGGCGGCGCCCTCATCGCCGCGTTCGGCTGGCACGCGATCTTCCTGGTGAACGTGCCGCTGGCGGTCTTCGGGATCGTCGTCGCCGCCCTATGGCTGCCCTCCGACCGCCTCCGCCCACGGGACGACGAGGACCTCCCCGTGCTCACCGCACTCGACCCCTTCGGCATGGTGCTCATGACCGGCACCGTCGGTGCGCTGCTCGTCTTCCTGCTCGACGTGTCCGCGGGGCTGTGGTGGCTGCTCGGCGTCGCGGTCGCACTGCTCGTGGCGCTCGTGCTCTGGGAACTCCGCGCGGTGCGGCCGTTCGTGGACGTCCGCATGCTCGTGCACAACGGCGCGCTCGCACGCACCTACGCACGCCTGTTCCTCACCTACCTGCTCGCCTACACGATGACCTACGGCTTCTCCCAGTGGGTGCAGGACGTGGCGGGCTACCCGAGCGACGTCGCCGGGTACCTGCAACTGCCCGCGGCGGTCGTGGCGGGTGTCGCCTCGTTCCTCGTCGCCCGGAAGACCGCGGTCCGCGCCCCGCTCGTCGTCGCGGCGGTCGTGCCCGTCGTCGGCTCCGTGCTCCTGCTCCTCCTGCACACCGCGTCACCGGTCGTGTTGCTCGTGCTCGTCCCCGCGCTGTTCGGTGTCCCGCAGGCGCTCGCATCGGTGTCGAACCAGGCGGCGCTCTACCGTGTCGTGCCGGCGTCGTCGATCGGTACGGCCGCCGGCCTGTCCCGCACGAGCATCTACATCGGCGCGATCGCGGCGTCGTCGCTCATCGGCGGCGTCTTCGGGCAGGCCCCGACGACGCCCGACCTGCACGTGCTCGCGTGGGTCATGCTCGGCATCGCCGTGCTGCTCGTGCTCCTGACGCTCAGCGACCGCCGCCTCGCGCAAGCAGACCAGACCGACCGGACCGGCAAGGCCGACCAGGCCGGCAAGGCCGAGCAGCTGGACACCGCGGCGCAACCAGGAGGCGGAAGCAGCCGTGCAGACCGGGCCGCGCCGCGCCTCCAGGACGGCCCAGCCCGGTAGCCTGATCCGGTGACCGACCCGACCGACGCGACCACCGCGACCCCCACGCACTGGACCCTCACCCTCGTCTGCGACGACCAGCCGGGGATCGTGCACGCCGTGTCCGGAGCGATCGTCGCCGCGCAGGGCAACATCACGGAGTCGCAGCAGTTCTCCAGCGGCGACACGAACACGTTCTTCATGCGGCTGCAGGTCCTCGCTCCCGTCGACCGCGCCGCGTTCGAAGCAGCACTCGCCCCCGTCGCCGAGCGCTACGGTGCCCGTGTCCAGCTCGACCTCGTCGGCCGCCCGCTGCGCACGCTCGTCCTCGTCTCGAAGGCGGGGCACTGCCTCAACGACCTGCTCTACCGGCAGCGCGGCGGTCAGCTGCCGATCGAGGTGCCGCTCGTCCTGTCGAACCACCCGGACCTGTCCGAGCTCGCGTCTTTCTACTCGGTGCCGTTCGAGCACCGGCCCGTCACCGACGCCGAGAGCAAGGCGGCGATGGAGCGACGCATCCTCGACGCCGTGGACGAGCACGACATCGAGCTCGTCGTCCTGGCCCGGTACATGCAGATCCTGTCGCCGGAGCTCTGCGCCGCCCTCGAGGGCCGCGCCGTCAACATCCACCACTCCTTCCTGCCCGGCTTCAAGGGCGCGAACCCGTACCGGCAGGCGCACGCCCGCGGCGTCAAGCTCATCGGTGCGACCGCACACTTCGTGACGAGCGACCTCGACGAGGGGCCGATCATCGAGCAGAACGTCGTCCGCGTGGACCACACGAAGGACCCCGCCGAGCTCGTGTCGATCGGGCAGGACGAGGAGTCCCGCACGCTCACCCAGGCGGTGCGCTGGATCGCAGAGGACCGGGTCCTCCTCGACGGCGCCCGCACCATCATCTTCAAGTAGGCACCGATGACCGCCCCGCACTCCCCGCTCGACCCCGACCACCACGAGGGAACGGTGACGCACTCGTCCCCCGGCGCCGTCGGCTGGCGGGTGCTCCGGGTGCTCGTCTGCGCGTTCGGCCTGCTGTCACTGGCGTACTGGGGCTACATCTCGTGGCCGTTCCCGATGCCCGGCCTGCTGTTCATGATCGGCGCGCCGCTCTTCGCCGCGGTCGTCTGGTTCCTGTTCCGCTCGCCCCGGTCGCCGATCGACACGGACATCGTGGGCAAGGTCATCGTCGAGACCGCCCTCGTGGTCGCCGCGGCGGCGAGCTGGCTCTCGATCGGCCACCCCGTGGTCGGACTCGTGTTCCTGGTCGTGGCGGCGGTGTCCGGGATCGTCACGTTCCGGCGGGAGGCAGCGTGACCGGCACGCCCGCCGACACCGGCACACCCGCCGGCGCGTCCGCTGGCTCCGGCCAGGAGGCGCGGCGCACCCTGGTCCGCGCAGCGCGCGCCGTCGACACGGCCGGATCCGTCGAGGACGCCTGGGTTCTGATCGACGGCGACACGATCCACGCCGTGGGTTCCGGCACCGACACCCCGGCCGCGGACGAGGTCGTCGACCTCGGGGACGCCGTCCTCACGCCCGGCTTCATCGACCTGCACGGGCACGGCGGGGCGACCGTGGCCTACGAGGACGAGTCCTTCGGTGCCGCGCTCGCGATGCACCGCGCGCACGGCACGACGCGTTCGGTCCTGTCGCTCGTCGCGAACCCGGTCGACGTGCTCGCCACCTCCCTCGACCGCATCCGCGCAGTGATGGCAACCGACCCGCTCGTGCTCGGTGCGCACCTCGAGGGGCCCTTCCTCTCGCCGCACAACAAGGGCGCACACAACGAGTCCTTCCTGGTCGACCCGACGCCGTCCGCCGTCTCCGCACTGCTCGAGGCAGGTGCGGGAGTCGTGCGTCAGGTGACGATCGCGCCCGAGCTGCCGGGCGCCGTGCCGGCGATCGAACGGTTCGTCGACGCCGGCGTGGTCACGGCCGTCGGACACACCGTCTGCTCGTACGAACAGGCGCGCGCCGCCTTCGACGCCGGTTCGACGCTGCTCACGCACGTCTGCAACGCGATGCCGGGGCTGCACCACCGTGCCCCGGGCCCGATCGCGGCGGCCGCCGGCGACGACCGGGTCACCCTCGAGCTCATCCTCGACGCGGTCCACGTGCACCCGGCGGTCGCCCGGGTCCTGATGGACGCCGCTCCCGGACGAGTCGCGCTCATCACCGACGCGATGGGCGCCGCGGGTGCCCCGGACGGGGACTACGCGCTGGGGTCCCTCGCCGTGACCGTCACGGACGGCGTCGCGCACGTCGCCGGCACGGACACCATCGCCGGGTCCACGCTGACGCAGGACGTGGCGCTGCGGAACGCCGTCGTGCTGGCCGGACGCAGTCTGCCCGAGGCGGTGGCGGCACTCACGAGCGTGCCGGCAGCGGCGCTCGGGCTGGGCGACCGGCTCGGGCGCCTCGCACCGGGCTACGCGGCCGACCTCGTGGCGCTGTCCCCGGAGCTCGACGTGCAACGGGTCTGGGCTGCCGGCAGCACCGTGGGCTGAGCCCCGCGATCCGCGAAGCCGCACCGGGCGCAACGGTTCAGAGCCACGCGGCGACCCCTCCGTGGCGCGAGCACGTTCCACTCCGTGACTGGCTGAAGCTGTAGGTCCCGTCGCCGCACCGGGCAGTCGCTCCCGCGGGTACGCCCGGCGAGTACTCCGGCCGGCAGATGGTGTTTCCCGCGCTGTTGACGTAGGTCCCGTTCGTGCAGTGGGGCTGAGCAGGCTGCGGCGCGGGCGCGACGTACGTGCCCACCGAGGTCACCTGGGGCGTCGGGGGCGTGGTGACCGCCTGGCTCACCAACGTACGACCGGTCTCCACGCCGTCGGTGGTGGTGACTCGCCAGACCTTCGTCGTGACGCCGTTCCGCCCAGCGGTCGTCACCGTCGTGACCCCCTTCGCGAGACTGGCGTCCTGCACGGTGGTCGTGGGGAAGGGAACGGCGACGGTCTCGGTCACGTTCTTCGTGACGACGACCGGTGTCGGAGTGGGCGTCGCCGTCGGCGTCGGCGTTGGCGTCGAGGTGTCCGGCGTTCGCGTTGACGGCGCGACGAGGTGCTTCGCAGTGTCCGTTGCTTTGCTCGCCGCAGCGCGCGGTGTCGCTGTCTCCGCCGACAGCGCGGTTTCCGGGTGGGCGACTCCGTAGGCGGATGTCGACCCGATGAGGACGGCAAGCGCGACGCCGATCCCGACGGCGGCGGCCGATCGCCTGCGGGGCAGCCTGAGCCAGGTCGCTCTCCGGAACGCAAGACCGTAGGCGGCGGTGATCAGCACCACCAACGACGCCATCAGCACCATCCCCCAGAAACCGGTCGACGGCAAAGCCATCAATGCGAGCAGCGCGGTCGCCACGACGCCGATCCACGTGCCGACCGGGACCCGCTTCCGGGGACGGTTGCGTGGTGGCTGCGGAGATTGGATGGACACGGCGCTCCTTCGGGGTCGAGGTCGCCGAGAGTCTCCAGCACCAACGCAACCGCTCCAACGCCCCTCAACGGGGGCTCGACCGGTCGATCGCCGTCCTTCCGCGGATCAAGGCGAGGATGCGTCACGAGATCCGCGTTCCGTGGATCTCCGCGTCCCCTCGCTGGACGGACGACGCCTGTCAGGATGGGCGCATGAGCGTCATGGTCTCCCCCTTCGATGCGCGCCGCGACCGCACGAGCGAGAAGTACACGGCCTACCCCGCGGACGTGTTGCCCATGTTCGTCGCCGAGATGGACTCGGTGCTCGCGGAACCGGTCCGCGAAGCGCTCGTCCGAGCGGTCACGAACGGGGACACCGGCTACGTCGGACACACGCGCGTCCTGCCGGAGGTGTTCTCGGACTTCGCCGGTCGCCGGTGGGGCTGGGAGGTCGACCCTGACCTGGTCCGGACCACCACGGACGTGTCCGTCGCCGCGGTCGAGGTCCTCCGCAGGATCATCGAGCCGGGCGACCAGGTCGTCGTCATGCCGCCCGTGTACCCGCCGTTCTGGGAGTACGTGCTCGAGGCCGGCGGATCCCCGACCGAGGTCCCGCTCCTGCCGCCGCCCGGACCGGCCGACCCGTTCGACACGACGGCCGGGTGGCGGATCGACCTCGCGGGGATCGAGCGCGCGTTCGCCGAGGGGGCGCGCACGGTGCTGCTCTGCAACCCGCACAACCCGCTCGGGCTCGTGCACGGCCGGGACGACCTGGTGGCCCTCGCCCGGCTGGCCGCGCAGTGGGACGCGGTCGTGGTGTCGGACGAGATCCACGCACCGCTGACGCACGCGGACGCGGTGTTCACCCCGTTCCTCGGCTGCTGCGACGAAGCGGCGAGCGTGGGTGTGGCGCTGACGAGCGCGAGCAAGGCGTGGAACCTGGCGGGCACGAAGTGCGCGCTCATGGTCGGGGCGTCGGAGCGTGCCCGCGGCTGGTTCGACGCGCTGCCGACCGAGGTCGTCGAACGGACCGGGATCCTCGGGTACACCGCGAGTGTGGCGGCGTTCCGGGACGGTGAGCCCTGGCTCGCAGCGCTGCTGGCGGAGCTGACCGCCAACCGTCGTGTGCTCGCCGAGGAGCTCGGGAGCGCCCTGCCCGGAGCGGGCTACCGGCAGCCGCAGGCGTCCTACCTGGCCTGGATCGACCTGCGCGCACTGCCGTGGGGCGACGAGCCCGCGCTGCACCTGCTCGACGCGGCGAAGGTGGCGCTGTCGAACGGACCGGACTTCGGACGACCGGGAGCGGGACACGTCCGACTCAACTTCGGGTGCTCCGAGGAGACACTCCGCGACGGGCTGTCACGCCTCGCGAGCGCCCGCTGACGGATCCAGCGTGGCGGACACCCACCGACGGCGTGCCCGCTGACGGGGCCAGCCTGGCGGACGCCCGCCGTGCCTCCTGGGCGGTTTACTCGAAGCGCTGCCAGGCCGGCTTGTTCGCGTACGTGTACCGGTAGTAGTCGGCGAGCCGCAGTCCGGCCGCGGCTTCCTCGTCGACGACGACGGTGGCGTGCTCGTGCAGCTGCAGGGCCGAGCCGGGCACGAACGAGGACAGCGGGCCCTCGACCGCCGCGGCGATCGCGTCGGCCTTCGCCGACCCCTGGGCCACGAGGACGAGCTCACCGGCTTCGAGGATCGTGCCGAGCCCCTGCGTCATGCAGTGCGTCGGGACCTGGTCGAGCGAGTCGAAGAACCGGGCGTTCGCCTCACGCGTGGACGGCGCGAGGGTCTTGATCCGCGTCCGCGACGCGAACGACGAGGTCGGCTCGTTGAAGCCGATGTGGCCGTTCGCCCCGATGCCGAGGATCTGCACGTCCACCCCGCCCGCGGCGCGGATGGCGGCGTCGTACTCCTTCGCGGCGAACTCGAGGTCGCCCGCGCGGCCGTCCGGGACCCGCACACGGGACGGGTCGAAACCGAGCGGCCCGACGACGTCCCGGGCGATGACGCTGGCGTACGACTCCGGGTGCTCCAGCGGGATGCCGACGTACTCGTCGAGGGCGAACCCGCGAGCCTGGCCGAACGAGATCTCGCCCGCGTCGACGCGACGCCGGAGATCCGTGTAGATGCCCTGCGGGCTGGACCCGGTGGCGAGACCGATGACGGCGGACGGCTTCTTCGCGACGACGGACGCGATCTTGGCCGCGGCGACGCGACCGACCTCTTCCGGCGTGGGCAGGATGATGATCTCCACGTCCCCACCATACTGGTCATGACCAGTCCGCGACAGGGTGTGCTCGGTAGCGTGGGGGCATGCCGACGCCCGACTTCGTCCTGTCCCTCCGCTCGAAGATCGGGACGGACCCGCTGTGGCTGACCGGCGTGACGGCGGTCGTGACGCGGGGATCGGGTGCGGACCGGGAGCTGCTCGTGGTCCGACGAGCCGACACGGGGGCGTACACCCCGGTGACGGGGATCGTCGACCCCGGGGAGGAACCGGCGGTCGCCGCCGAACGTGAGGTCCTCGAGGAGGCGGACGTCGTCGCAGTCGCCGAGCGCCTGGCGTGGGTGCAGGTCCTGCCCGAGATGACGTACGCGAACGGCGACCGGGCGCAGTACCTGGACCTGGTGTTCGCGTGCCGGTACGAGTCCGGCGACCCGTCCCCCGCCGACGGCGAGAACACGGAGGCGTTCTGGGCGCGGCTGGACGAGCTGCCGGAGATGCCGGCGAACATGCTCGCTCGCGTGGAGGCCGCACTCGCACCCGAGTCCGCGGCCCGTTTCCAGCGCTGACGCGCAGCGGCGCGCTCGTCGCGCGCGTGCCCACGTGCGCGTGACGTGTCGGCCAGCGCGGAAGCGCGCCCGCCTGCCGGACGGGAGGCACGGCACCGGCCCGCACCGCACCTCCCGGCCGTCGTCACGCGCCCACCGACACCTCACGCACCCACGTGCGCGTGAGCTGTCGCTCAGCGCGAAAGCGCGCCCACCCGCGCGCGCGCGGCCTACGCGAGCGGCGCGACCGCGACGGGTGCGCCGCGCAGCCGCACGGCGACGGCCTCGCCCGCGGCGAGCCGGTCGCCGACCTCGTGCTGCACGGTGAGCACCGTCTCGTCGTCGAGCCGCACCGTCGTGCGCCGGATCGAGCCGAGGAAGCTCGAGGCGACGACCGTGCCCGTGACCCCCTCCGGGGCGAACGCCACGTCCTCCGGGCGGACGTACGCCGTCACGGGGCCGTCGGGCACACCACCGCCCACGACCGGCAGGCGGAACCCGTACACGAACACGTCGCCGCCACGCAGGTCGCCCGGCAACCGGTTCGACTGCCCGACGAAGTCCGCCGTGAACGCCGAGGACGGGGAGCGGTACAGGTCCTCGGGCGATCCGATCTGCTCGATGCGGCCCGCGTGCATGACGGCGATGCGGTCCGAGACGGCCAGCGCTTCCTCCTGGTCGTGGGTGACGAAGACGGTGGTGATGCCGAGGTCGCTCTGGATGCGGCGGATCTCGTCACGGAGCGCCACGCGGACCTTCGCGTCGAGGGCGGAGAGGGGTTCGTCCAGGAGCAGCACCCTCGGCCGGGTGACCAGGGCGCGAGCGAGGGCGACGCGCTGCTGCTGACCGCCCGACAGCTGGTGCGGGTAGCGGTCGGCGAAGTCCCCGAGGTGGACCATGTCGAGGGCCTCGACCACCCGGACGCGCCGCTCGGCCGCGGCCACGCGCCGCATCTCGAGACCGAAGGACACGTTCTGCCGGACGGTCATGTGGGGGAACAGTGAGTACTGCTGGAACACCATGCCGATGTCGCGCTTGTCCACCGGGGTGCTCGCGACGTCGACGCCGTCGATGCGGATGGCGCCGGCGTCGATGCCCTCCAAACCGGCGAGCGCCCGGAGCGCCGTCGTCTTGCCGCAGCCGGAGGGACCGAGGAGCGAGACGAACTCGCCGGGCTCGATCCGGAGTGACAGGTCGTCGAGCGCCCGGTGCGCCCCGAACTGCTTCGACACCCGGTCGAGCTCGACGGTCGCGCCCTCGAAAGTCGAGGTCACCGTGCTGGCGGGGGCGGTGGTGGTCACGAGGACTCCTTCGGGGTGCGCCGGCGGCGGGCACCGACACGGCCGATGACGACGAGCAGCAGGAACCCGAAGACGAGCGCCGCGACGGAGAAGATCGCGGCGACGTACGGGTCGGTCTGCTGCACGAGCACGAGTCCGGGCTGGAACGTCGTGCGGGACAGGAACGAGGCCAGGGTGTACTCGCCGAGGACGACCGTGACCGTGAGGAAGCAGGCGGCCGTGATGCCCCGCCGGAGTCCCGGCAGCAGGACGCGCCAGGTGACCGCCCACCACGAGGCGCCGAGGGACCGCGCGGCCTCGGTGAGCACGACCATGTCCATCGCGGCGGCCGCGGTGGCGATGGGGCGGAACGCGAACGGCAGCGCGACGATCCCGATCGCGAACGCCAGCGTCCAGGACCCCGAACCGAACACCCGCGCGACCACCTGGTACACGGGGATGAACCCGACGACGAGGACCACCAGGGGCACGGTGATCGGCAGGATGCAGACGAACTCGAGCACCCGCCGCAGTCGGGGGTAGCGCAATGCCGTGATGACCTGGGCCGGCAGCAGGACGAGCAGGACGATCGCGACGGTGAGCACGGCGATGACCAGCGAGGCCCCGAGGCCGTCGAAGACCGGACGGTAGGTGGACGCGTTGACGGGGTCGACGATCGCGGCGTAGTGCGCGAAGGTCAGGCCGCCGTCGGTGCCCTGACGGAACGTGAACTGGACGAGGGCGACGATCGGCACCGCGAACACGAGTCCGACCACGCCGAGGACGATCGCTGCGGTGACCCGTGACGGGGCGACGCCGAAGCGACCGACCCGTGCCGCGCCTCCCGTCCGACGACCCACCGGACCGTCCGACGGGGCCGGACGCTCCGACCGGGCCGGGCGGTCGTCTACGGCGCTCACCGCTGCCACCGCGCAGCGCGCCGCTGCAACAGCGAGTAGCCGCCCATCACCACGGCCATCACGACGACCATGCCGAACGCCAGGACACCCGCCACGTTCTCGAGTCCGATGACCGTCTCGCTCGTCAGCTGCGCACGGATGGTGAGTGGCACGATCCCCCCTTGGGAGATGAGCGCGGCAGCGGTGGCGAACGACGAGAACCCGTTCGCGAACAGGAGCAGCAGCGACCCCCAGAAGGCCGGCGCGAGCACGGGCAGGCCGACCCGTCGCCAGTACGTGAGCCGGGACGCCCCGAGGGTCGCGGCAGCCTCGCCCCACTGGCTCTTGACGCCCTCGAGGGCTGGCATGAAGGTGAGGACCATGAGCGGCACCTGGAAGTAGACGTACGGGAGCACCAGACCGGGCACCGTGTACAGGAACGCGCCGTCCGCGTTGAGGTCGATGCCGAACGTCGAGACGAGCCACGTGGTCACCAGGCCCTGCGCACCGATCGTCGCGATGAACGCGAAGGCGAGCATCACACCGCCGAACTGGGCGAGGACGCTCGCCGCCGCGTCGATCGCGGTGCGGACGAAGCCGTCCGGCCGGAGTGCTGCCAGGGCCCAGCACACGAGGGCTCCGATCACCGCGCCGAGCACCGCGGACACGGCGGACAGGCCGAACGACGCCCCGAAGGCGCGGAGCACCGACGGATCCGCGAACGCGGCGAGGTTCGCGAAGGTCACGCGGCCGTCGCCGTCCGTGAACCCGCTGCCGACGGCGATGACCGCCGGCACGGCGAGGAACAGCAGGACGTGCGCGGCGAACGGCGTGAGACCGAGCCAGGCGACGCCGACGCGGCGCCGGACTCGGGGTCCGGCGCCGCGTCGTGCGGTGGCCTCCGACTGCTCGCTCGTGACGAGCGTCGCGCCGACGGTGGGCGCGGCCGGAGCGGCAGCTGAGGCCGGTGCGGTGGTCATGTCGCTCAGGACCCGACGGCCGCGGACCACTTCGCCGAGAGCACCTTCGCGGCCTCGGTGACCTGCTCGTCGGTCAGCTCGACGTAGTCCTTCGGCGCTCCGCCCGCGGCGTCGAGCGCGTCCTGGTCGACCTTGCCCGACTCCTCGAGCGCGGTGAGGGTCGACGGGAACGCGCCGGCCTGCAGGTAGAGGTTCTGCACCTCGGGGCTGGCGATCCACTCCTGCCAGAGGCGCGCGGCGGCCGGGTGCGGCGCGTCGGCGTTGATGGCCTGGGAGTAGTACGAGCCGAGGGCCTGCCCCTCGGGGACGACCGTCTTCCAGTTCTTGTTGCCGCTCGCGCCGGCCGCGGGGCCCCACGCCAGGTTGTTGTACGACCACTGGATCACGACCGGCGTCTCGCCCGAGGCGACGGTGGCCTGCGTCGGCAGCACGTTCTGGAAGTTGCCGGCCTGCTTCAGCTTCGCGAAGTACTCGACGCCCGCGCTGATGTCGTCCGCGGAACCGCCGTTCTCCAGCGCCGCGAGGTACACGGCGGACGCCGCCTGGTTCGCCTGCGTCGGGTCGCCCACGATCGACACCTTGCCCTTGTACTCGGAGCCGAGCAGGTCGTTCAGGTCCTCGGGCGCGTCGTCGATCTTCGACGAGTCGTAGCCGATGGACATGAGGCCCGTGTAGTCACGCGTCCAGCGGCCGTCCTCGTCCTTCAGGTCGGCCGGGATGTCGTCCCAGTTCGCGACCTTGTAGTCGGTGAGCAGGTCGAGGTTCTCCTGCATGACGGCGTTGCCGAGGTCGAGGACGTCCGGCGCGGTGTCCTGCCCCTTCTGTGACTTCACGGCGGCGACCTCTTCGGCGCTCGAACCGTTCGGGTTCGCCGAGTTCACCGTGATGCCGTACTTCTTCGTGAAGCCGTCGATGATCTTGCCGTAGTTCGCCCACGTCGGCGGGAGCGCGATGACGTTCAGCTCGCCCTCCGCCTTCGCCGCGGCGACGAGGGCGTCCATGCCCCCGGCGTCCTCGGCGCTCGTCGCGGTCTTCCAGTCGGTGTCGTCGGCGGTGCCGGCGGAGCTGGTCGCCGAGCACCCGGCGAGGGTGACGACGGCCGCCGCGGCGAGTGCGATGCCGGCGAGGGTGCGCTTGTGCTGCACGGGGAGCCTTCCAGGTCGGGTCCGGAGGGCCGGACTGCCGGCCTCCGCGGGCCGGTGAGCGGGCCCGGGACGATGCTGGCCGTGGCCGGTTTCCGCACGATGCTCGGGTGGTGAACGCTGGTGGAACAGCCGGTGCGGCGGTACGGTCGGGGGTCCGCGGCGGGTCCGCCGCGGACCACGGGCGGCTGGCGCCGCTCACCTCGGACTGGAGGCACGGATGCGGTTCACGACGACGGTCCTGCAGGCGCGGAAGACGGCCACCGGGCTGCCCGTCCCGCCCGAGGTCATCGAGGCGCTGGGAGCGGGGAAGCGGCCCGCGGTGGTCGTGACGATCGACGGCGGCTACACCTACCGCTCCACGGTCGGCGTGATGAACGAGCAGTCCTTGGTCCCGCTCTCCGCCGAGCACCGGCAGGCCGCCGGGATCGCGGCCGGGGACACCGTCGAGGTCACGCTCGAGGTCGACACCCTGCCGCGGACCGTCGACGTCCCCGAGGACCTGGCGGCGGCGCTGCAGGACGCCGGGGTGCGCGCGGCGTTCGACACGCTGTCGAACTCACGCCAGCGGGCGCTCGTCGATCCGGTGCTCGCGGCGAAGGCGCCGGAGACCCGTGTGCGGCGGGTGGAGAAGGCGGTCGAGTCCCTGCGCGGCTGACGGAGCGCGGGTGGTGCGACCGTGCGTCAGATGGCTCGCCGGCCGGGCGGCGCGCGGGGTCGGGCGGTTCGCTGGCCGGGCGACCCGCGGGGTCAGGCGCCGAACTCGACCAGGACCCGGGGGATCTCCGTGAGCAACTCGCTCGCCAGGTAGCCGAGCGGTCCGACCTGCACGGCGAGACGGTCGCCGGCGGCCGCGTGGACCGACGACGCCCAGGCCGCGGCCTGCGCTGGCTCCGCCCCGCGTGCGAGCAACCCGACCACGACCCCCGACAGGACGTCGCCGCTGCCGCTCGTGCCGAGTCCTCCGGCGCCGGTCCCCTTGACCCAGGTGCGGCCGTCGGGGGTGGCGACGACGTCGGAGAGGGTGACGACCGCGCCGTACCGCTCGGCGATCGCCAGCGCGTCCCGCTCGTCGTCCTCGCACCCGCGCGCGAGCAGCCGTTCCGCCTCACCGCTGTTCGGCGTGAGCACCAGCCGCCCGCGCAGGGGTTCCAACCGGTCGACGACGTCCGCCGCGACCCCGAGGGCGAACGCGTCCAGGACGACCGTGGTCTCCGGACCGACGACGTCCGCGATGCCCGCGACGAGGTCCCGCGTGCCGTCGGGTTCGTCCAGCCCCGGTCCGAGCAGCACGGCGTCGGCTGCCCCCGCGCTGCCCTGCAGCGCTTCGAGGGCACCGACGGCCACGTGACCGTCCGCGTCCTCGTCGAGGGGCTCGACGCCCGACTCGGGGACGGCGACGGCGACCTCGTGCGCGACGCTCCTGGCCACCGCGAGCGTCAGACGGCCGGCGCCGACGCGGAGTGCTGCGAGTGCCGAGAGCATGGCGGCACCGGGCGTCCGGGCCGCGCCACCGATGACGAGCACCTGCCCGCGTCCGTACTTGCCGGCACCGGGCTCGGGCAGTGCCCAGTCCCGGAGCAGGTTCGGGGTGATCGGTTCAGCCTGCACGGACGTCGTCCTTCCTGCCGGTGTGCTCGGTGACCTCGGCGTCGTCGAGGTGGTCGACGGCCGAGAACTCCTCGAGGGTCCAGGGCGCACCGATGCCGTCCCGACGCAGGCGCGTCAGCGAGGCGTTCGCCACCGGGTGTGCCCGGGCGAACTCCATGAGTGCGTGCTCGTCCAGGTCCAGACAGACCGCGACCGTCAGCGTCACGATCGCGTCGTGCGCGGCGACGAGCAGCCGCTCGGGCCCCTCGAGCCGGTCGACGTCACCGAGCACCGACCGCAGCCGGAGCATCACGTCGACCCAGGACTCCCCACCGGCGGGCCGGTGGTAGTACTTCCCCAGCCACTGCCGGCGACGTTCCTCATCCGGGTACCGCTCGTGCACGCCGCGGCTGGTGAGCAGGTCGAGCACGCCGAGCTCCCGGTCGCGGAGTCGCTCGTCGACACGCCTCGGCGGTTCGTCGATGCCACCGGCGTCCAGCGCGATCGCGATCGTCTGCTGCGCGCGGAGGTAGGGCGAGACCCACAGCGCGACGGGCACGTCGTCGAGCCCGCGGCCCCGGAGCTCGGTGCCGAGCGAACGCGACTGGTCCTCGCCCAGGGCGCTGAGCGGGACGTCGGCGTCCCGGTGCCCGGCGTCGATCACCTCGTCGCCCGCTGCCTCGGCGCGGGCCGCGGCCACGTTCGCCTCGGACTCACCGTGCCGGACGAGCCAGATCTCCGTGACGGTCATGCGGGTGACGCTACCCACGGACACCCAGGAGCCGTTCCAGCGGGACGCGTCAGACCGGCGTGGCGCCGCCGGTGACGGTGATGCCGCCCTCGGCGGGGACGTCGACCAGCAGGATGCTGGGGCGGCCGACGTGCCGGCCCTGGTGGACCACGATCCGCCCGTCGTCCGGCACGGCTCCGACCGCGCGCAGGTACGCGCCGGTGGCCGCTGCCGCAGAGCCCGTCGCCGGGTCCTCGGTGATCCGCCCGGCCGGGAACAGGTTGCGTGCCTCGTACTCGGCCGCGGACCTCCGGTGCAGCACCGTGACGGTGCCGGCCCAGCCCGCGTCCCGCTTGAGCGCCGCGAGGGCGGCGGGGTCGAAGCGGAACTGGTGGAAGCGCTCGGCGTCGGCGAGGACCACGACGGGGTGGTGGTTGCCCGCGAACGCCTCGAGGACGGGGAACCCCTCGGCGACGTCGTCGAGTGTCAGGCCCAACAGGCTGAAGAGCCGGTCGCGGAGCACGGGGTCGAGCACACGTGTCGAGGGCTCGACGCTGGTCATCGCCACGCGGACGCCGCCGTCCGGGGCCGCCGCCGCGTCGAGGGTGACCTCGCCGGCAGCGGTCGTGAAGACCCGCCGTCCGGGACCGTCCCGCTCTGCCAGGACCACGGCGGTCGCGATGGTCGCGTGGCCGCAGAAGGGGACCTCGGCTGCGGGTGAGAAGTAGCGGACCCGGGGACCGGTGGAGGTGTGTCCGACGACGAAGGCGGTCTCGGGGTAGGCGACCCGGCGGGCGATCTCGAGCATCTCGTCGTCCGTCAGGTCGGCTGCGTCCAGGACGACGCCGGCGGGGTTGCCGCCGCCCGGTTCGGCGGCGAAGGCGGTGTACCGGAGGATCTCGATGCTCACGGTGCGACGGTAGCGGCGGTCCGGGCCCGGGCGTGCGGGCCGCTCCGTGCCCGGTGGCCTGCTCCGGCCGGCCCGGCCAGGAGGCGCGGTGCCGGTCCCCGCGCCGGGCCGCGCGCCCGCAGCGCGCCGGGCCGCGCGCCGGGCCGCGCGCCGGGCCGCGCGCCGGGCCGCGCGCCGGGCCGCGTTCGGCCGTGCGGCGAGCTTCGGCCCGGCGGACACCGCTCGCCCCACGCACCCGAGTCCTGTCCGCCCAGCCGAGCCTCGGCCCCGCGTGCGGTGGCGCGGCGGGGCGCGGGGCGCGTGGCGGGGATCTCACGCGCTCACCGACACCTCACGCGCGCCCGAGCCCGTGGGGTGTCGGTGGGCACGAAATCACCCGCCGCACCCCGCACCCGGAACCGGCACGAGCCCGGGGGAACGGCAGCGGGGCCCGCGTCCGCAGACACGAGCCCCACCACGCACACCGCACTACGCGGCGGTCACACCCCGACGACGACGCACCACCAGCACCCCGGCGCCCGCCGCCAGCAGCAGGAACGCGACCCCACCGGCCACCTGCAGCCCCGCAGCACCCGTGAACGCCAACTCCCCCGTCGCCGGGTCCACCGTCACCTCGGTCCATCCCAGCACGGTCCCGTCCGCAGCCGTCACCACCAGACGGTGCTCCCCGGCCGGCACGTCCGCCGGCACGACGACGCTCACCGTCCCGTCCGCCGCGACCGTCACCGTGCCCAGCAGCACCGGCGACGAGAACAACCACACGTCCACCCGGTCACCGGCGTACTCGACACCGACCTGCACGCGCACCCGGTCACCAGCACGCACCGGACCCGACACCGACACCGAACCCCGGTTCGCGTCCGTCAACACCGACTCCGACGGCGCCACCGGCCCCGACGAACCAACACCCGAACCCGAACCCGACCCGGAACCCGTGCCCGACCCGGAACCTGAGCCCGACCCGGAACCTGAGCCCGAGCCCGACCCGGAACCCGAGCCCGGAGCAGGCGTCGACCCGCCACCCGGAACCGGCGACGGCGTCGGCGTCGAACCCCCACCGTCACCCGGCGCAGGCGTCTCACCGTCACCGTCACCCGGCTCCGGGGACGGCGTCGACCCGTCGTCCGTGCACGGGTACGTCCCCGTCCGGAGCGAGAACCCGTCCGTGTCGTTGTCGTCGGCGTAGTAGGTCGCCCGGACGCCGTCCGTGCACACGCCCGAGATCGCGAAGCCCTCGTTCGCCAGGGTCCGGTCCGCTGCCGAGGGAGCCTCCCAGACCGAGGTCGCCGTGAACGCCCCGTCGTGCACCTCGTACAGGGCCGTCCGACCGGAGCAGGCGTCGTCACACACCACCCAGAGTGCACCGAGGGTCGGGTCGAACTGCACGTCCGCGACGACCGAGAACGGCGACCCGATCGTCGCCACACGCTCGAACGAGCCGTCGTCCATCAGGGCGTAGGCGTAGACGCTCGCCGTGCCCTCGACCCCGACGAAGAACAGGCCGTCACCGTGCCCGGCGTAGGTGGACGGCGAGTACGCGGCCCCCGTGTTCTCGTCGGAGAAACCGTGCGCGGTGAGCCAGGAGTCCGGGATCCACGTGACGCCCTCCAGGCCGGCGTTCGCTCCGAGCCCCGGGAAGTCCGCGGCCAGGTTCCACTCGTCCGTCGCATCGAGCGTCGTCGCGGCACCGTCGGTGGTGGCGAAGCGGAGGACCGCGGGCCGGCTGACCGACGAGACGTCGTTGTTCCGCTCCGTCGACACGTACACCGCGCCGGGGTCGTCGCTCGTCACGGTGACGCCCTCGGCGTCGGGCGTGCCCGAGCCGTCGGCGTAGTGCAGCTCGGTGCCGGCGGCGTTCGACGGCCCCCACCCGCCCGTGCCGTCGGACACGAGGTGGTAGAGCAGCCCGTCGCCGTTCTGCACCGCCCAGAGCTGTCCGTCGGCGGACGTGCTCGACGTCGTCCAGTCGAGTCCGCTGAGGTCGCCCGTGAAGGTGTCCTCGTCGTCCAGGACGGTCTCGTCGGGGCCGCCCGGCCAGGGCTGCGCCGTGACGACGCCCGCGAAGGCGTTGGCCGTGCCCTTGGTCGACGCGGACGTCTCGGCGAAGTCGCCCGTGCCGTCCGGGTTCCGTCCGTACGTGCTGGCGGCGTGCGCGGTCCACGAGTACGTGTCGACCAGCTCGCCGCGCGGGTCGAACAGACGGGCGGAGTCGGCCTTGCCGAGCCCGAAGCCGAAGTCGGCCTCCTCGAGCACCGCGAACCCGCCGGGGGCGATGGTCGTGCCCGAGGGGATCGTGTGCGCGTGGTCGTCCTCGGCGTCCCGGAACACGTACCCGCCGAGGTCGATCGCCGTCGTGCCGGTGTTCGTCAGCTCCACCCAGTCGCCGGGCGTGCCGTCCTGTGACTCGACCTCGTTGATCCGCACCGGCGAGGAGCAGTCGTTCGCCCGCCCCTTCGTGGACGCGGTGGTGTCGACCAGTGCCCCGGTGCCGTCCGGGCAGCGACCGTACGTGACGGCGGCGTGCGCGGTCCACGAGTACCGGAGCACGAGGTCGCCGCTCGGGTCGTACAGGCGGACGGTGTCCGCCCCGCCGAGCCCGAAGTCGAACCCGGGCGCCGTCGCCGACAGCTGGTCGATGACGAAGTACCCGCCCGGGGCGATGGACGACCCCGCGGGCAGGACGTACGCGTCGTGGCTGCTGTCGCCGTCGAGGAACGCGTACCCGGACAGGTCGATCGCCGTGGCGGAGGTGTTCGCCAGTTCGACCCAGTCGGTGTCGTCGCCGTTGGACTCGACCTCGTTGACGACGAGCCCGTTCGCCGCGGCGTCGCCGATCGCGGGGTCGTCGTCACCGACGGCGGCAGAGGCGGGGGATGCCGTCAGGAGACCGGCGGCGAGGGCGAGGCCCGTTGCGACACCGGCGCCGAGACGGAGGACGGGAGTGCGCATGCAGGGTCCTTCTCGGGTGGTCAGGGGGGACCTGCACGACTGTTCAGCACCCGGGAGTCCACGCGGTGACCTGTCGGTGAACGACGGGTGTCGCGCGACCCGGTGGCGGACGGGGGCGCGGCGGACGGGAGGCGCGCGGCGCGCCGGCACCGTGCCTCCCGTCCGCCGCGTGGCGCGTCAGCGACCGATGAGGAGCGCGCTGGCGCGCGGCGAGAGCGCCGCGTCGAGGACCAGGCAGGCGGCACCGACGGCTGCGACGTCCGCCCCGCGTCCGCTGCCGTCGACGGCGACGGGGTGCTTCGTGACCAGCAGCGGCGACCCGGTGAGCGTCTCGCGCGCCGCGGGCAGGGCGGCGCTCGCGATGCCGGGCCAGAAGGGGCCACCGAAGACGACCCGGTCGATGTCGAGCAGGTTGACGATGAGCACGGCGGCGTTCGCCATGACCGCACCAGCCTCCTGTGCGAGCGTGACGGCGACCTCGTCGCCCTCGTCGATCGCTGCCGCGAACGCCGCCCATCCCCGGTCGACGGAGCGTGCGTCCGTGGGCGGCTCGATCGGCAGACCGCGCTCGCGTGCGACGCGCAGGAGCCGGTCCGGTGCGACCGCCGCGCCGACCTCGCCGCGGGTCCCGGAACCGTCCGGCGTACCCGCGAGTCCTCCCTGGTCGACCATGATGCGTCCGGCATCGCCCGCGTTCGCCCCGACCCCGCGGACGGGTTCGTGGTCGATGACGAGCCCGACGCCGAACCCGGTGCCGAAGTAGACGAACGCGAAGTCGGTCGCGGCCGACTCCCCCGCGAGGAACACCTCACCGACCGCGGCAGCGGTGACGTCCTTCTCGAGGAGCACGGGATGTCCCGTCGCCTCGGCGAGCGCCTCGCGCAGGGGGACGTCGCGCCACCGCGGCAGGAACGGTGGATCGAGCACGATGCCGGCCTCGGCGTCGATCGGACCGGGGCTGGCGATCCCGACACCGAGCACGGCGTCGACGTCCACCCGGGCCGTGGTGACGAGTCCGTCGACCGCGGACGCGATGGTGCGCACCACCTCGGCGGGGTCGTCCGCGCTCGGCGTCGACGTCGTGGTCTGCGCGACGACGGTCCCCGCCAGGTCGAGGAGCACGTGGGTGACGACGGCCGGGTCGACGTGCACGCCGACCGCGTAGCAGCTGCCGGGTCGGAGCCGGAGGATGGTGCGGGGCTTGCCGCGGCCGGCGATGACGGTGCCGGACTCGGCGATCATCCCCGCCTCGATGAGGAACCGGGTGACGTTCGAGACCGTCTGCGCGCTGAGCCCGGTCCGTGCCGCGAGCTCCACCCGGCTGAGTCCCTCGGGTGACCGGCGGATCGCGTCGAGCACGACGGTCCGGTTGAAGCCGCCGATCGAGGGCAGGTTCGCTCCACGTCGGTGCTCGGCCATGTCGTGACGATACCGTGACCACACCCGGCTCCGTCGCAGGGGACCGCGGGCCTCAACCCAGCACCGCCTGACGCAGTACCGGCGCCAAGCGTCGAGAGAACTCCTCCGTGAGGTGCTGTCCGTCTCGCCGGACCAGGACGTCATCGGCGATCACAGGGCAACGATCGTCCACGCAGTACCACTCGCTCGAGTCGATGTACTCCGCCCCCGCCGTCGACTCCGCGGCACGACGTTCGGCGGCTGCCCCCGCTCGGTATGCCGGCGAGAGTCCGGAGACACACGAACCGGGGCCGCTGCTCCGGAGGGCGGCGCACTGCGCAACGGCTCTCCCTTCCGGGACCGCCCCGATGAACACGACACGAGCCCCTGAAGGACCAACAGCCCCGGTGAACTCGCGCGCGGCGGCCTCCCACGCTCGACCCGCTTCCCGGATGCTCGGCTTCCCGACGAGCTGCGAAACCCCGTCGTAGGAGTGGGTCACGACGACGATGTCGGGCTTCGTGGAGTTGATCTCACGCACCGCTGCGGCTCGCTGTCGGGCACAACGGCGCCGGTCGTCAGCCGACTTGCCCCGGACCTCCAGTTCCAGCATCGGGCACCCGCTCGCCGTGAGCCCTCGCACCACGGAGTCCCGAGCGAACGCTCCTCGAGCAGCCGGCATGAGGGCGACACCCACTGAACTCCCCACGACGGTGACGGTTCGTGTCGCGATTCCGGAGGAGAACCGACAGGCCTCCGGATCGGAGATGTCGGTCCAGTCACAGGCCTCGTATCCGGGCGAGGGACCGGGGAGGAGCGCGTCGAGGCCCGGGGTCAGCCCACCCGGCCACCGGTCCGCTTCGAGCCCGTCGTGCAGCGCGGCCCGAAGCGTACGGTGATCCCACCCGACGGCCGTCGTCCGCGCCCCTGGCGGACGGGTGTCGCCGGGCACCGCACTCCCCACGGTCAGGGCCACGACTGCGAGCGACGCCACTGCCACCGTGGCCGTTCTCGTGCTGCGACGACCATGCCTTGCGTTGATCCCCGGGACCTCGACCCAGCGACGGGAGAGACCGCCGAGAAGGACTCCGACGACCACCGCGCCCACGCCGGCGATGAGTCGGTGGTCCGGGAGTGCGTAGGCTGCGGCGACGACGACCGGGAAGTGCCAGAGGTAGATCGAGTAAGAGGCGTCGCCGACCCACTGCACAGGACGCCAGCGCAGCACGGGGAGCGCCCCCAGCCCCTGCCCGCAGACGACGACGAGCAGTGTCCCGACGATCGCCGGTAGTGCGTCCGGGAAGGGCACCGCGCCCGCTGACGGGCCGATGACTGCCGCGAGCCCGATGATCGCGAACCCGACCACCACGCCCGCGCCCCTCCAGCTCGCCCCTCGCGACGGGGAACGGTTGCCGCGCCCCGTTGACAGGACGCCCGCGCACGCACCGGCGGCCAGCTCCCACAAGCGGGACCTCGTGTCGAAGTACGCGGCGCTCGGCTCGGTCATCCCCTGGACGACAGCCCACACCACCGATGCCGCGAGCAACACGGCCGACACGATCAACGCCGTCCGACGAGCGCCCTCGGTGCCGGTGCGATGGCTCCACCGCCACGCCGCGACCAACGCCAGCGGGAAGACGACGTAGAACTGCAACTCCACGCTCAGCGACCAGAAGTGCTGCAGCGGCGACGTCGAGGACGCCGCCGCCCAGTAGTCGGCATCGCGTGCGAGGAACACCCAGTTCACGAAGCCGAGTGCGGCCGACCCCGCGTCACTCGCCACGCTGGATGCGATGGGGCGGCGCAACGCGACGGCGGCTCCGACTGCGACCACGAACAGGGTCACCCCGGCCGCCGGGAACAGCCGCCAGAACCGGCGTCGGAAGAACGCCAGGAGGTCGACCGAGCCAGCACGCAGCCGCTCCTGCACCAGGGAACGCGCGATGAGGTAGCCGGAGAGGACGAAGAAGACGTCGACGCCGGACCAACCGCCGCCGGGCTGCCCGAGCGCGTGCACAGCGACGACGAGGGCGACGGCGAGGGCGCGCAGCGCGGTGATCTCGGTCCGTGTTCCCATCGATAACATACCAACATACTAGACGCCGGGCGAACGAGAGGCGGTGGTCTTCTCGACGAGGCACCGTTACCCTGAGCGACATGACGGACCTCCGCCTCGAACCACTCTCCGCCGCGACCGCCACGGCGGCGAACTCGCTGACGCTCAAGCCGGGGCAGGAACAGTTCGTGCAGCCGACGACCTACAGCAACGCGGAGTCCGACGTGAAGCCGAGCTCGGCGTGGACCCGGGTGGTGCTCGACGGCGACGAGGTCGTCGGCATGATCATCGGCACGTTCGACGAGGACAACGCCGAGGAAGAGCTGCGCAGCGCCATCTGGCGTGTCAACGTCTCGGCGTCGGCGCAGGGCCGGGGCGTCGGGCGGTTCGCCGTGCACGGCCTGGCTGACGAGGCCCGGAGCCGCGGGTTCGAACGGCTCACCGTGGTGTACGAGCCCGGTGGCGACGACAGCCCGGAGGCCTTCTTCCGCGCGGTCGGGTTCGAGTTCGTCCGCGAGACCCAGTACGGCGACCACTACGCGGTGCTGTCGCTGACGTGACCGACGACCGCCCGCCGGCGGCCGACGACTTCGGGGCCGCCGTGGCCGAGGTGGTTCGGACGATCCCGAGCGGCCGCGTGATGACCTACGGCGACGTCGCCGCGGCCCTGGGGTCGCGGGCGTCCCGTGCGGTGGGCAAGGTCATGGCCCACGAGGGTCGGACGCTGCCGTGGTGGCGGGTGGTCCGAGCCGGCGGCCTCCCGCCCGTGCACCACGAGGCCCGGGCGCTGGAGATGTACCGCGCCGAGGGCACGCCGCTCGTCCAGGGCTCGACGGTCTGGCGGGTCGACATGCGCCGGGCGCGGTGGTCCCCGGCGACCGACGCCGGCGACCCGTTCTGATCCCGGTCAGGCGTCGAACCGGGCACCCTTCGGGTTCGGCGGCAGCAGGGCCAGGACGTACACGATGATCGACCCGATGCCGGGCACGATGTGCAGGAACTGCCAGAACCCGGACAGGTTCGCGTCGTGCAGGCGGCGGGCGCCGAGGGCGAGCGAACCGATGAGCGTCGCGAGGCCCCACAGCACGAAGAGGTACGAGCCGACGGGGTTCTCGAGCACCGGCGTGTCGGGTGCGAACACCTGCGGGACGAGCTGCAGCACGAGTCCGATCGCGAACGACGTGATCCACCACCACCAGTACTCGGCGCGGGACGCCCGTCCGGTGAACACCGTGTACTTCCGCCAGAACCGCCGGACGGCCTCTGCGAAGGGTGCGCCGTAGAAGGGCTCGCGCAGGGCCACGCCGCCGGGCTGCACGCTGTCGTTGCTCATCCCCCAAGCCAACCACGTCGAACCACGGATCCGACGTCGAACCAGCGGGGGTGCCGGGTTCGACGTCGGATCCGTGGTGCAACGGGGCCTGCGGCACGGCGCGGGCGCTGGCGCGGCACGGCGCTGGCGCTACACCAGCGAGTCGCGCCAGGCGGCGTGCAGCTGGGCGAACCGCCCGGTCCCGGCGATCAGGTCCGCGGGCGTGCCGTCCTCGACGATCCGCCCGTGCTCCATCACGAGCACCCGGTGGGCGATCGCGACGGTCGACAGGCGGTGCGCGATGATCACGGCCGTGCGGTCGGCCAGGAGCGTCTCGAGCCCCTCCTGCACGAGCCGCTCGGACGGGATGTCGAGCGACGCCGTGGCCTCGTCGAGGATGAGCACCTTCGGGTCCGCCAGGAACGCCCGGGCGAAGGACAGCAGCTGCCGCTGGCCCGCGCTCACCCGGCCGCCGCGCTTGTTCACGTCGGTGTCGTACCCGTCCGGCAGCGCCATGACGAACTCGTGCGCACCGACGGCCTTCGCGGCGGCGATGATCTCATCCCGCGACGCCCCCGGCTTGCCGAGTGCGATGTTGTCCGCGACCGAGCCCGAGAACAGGTAGGCCTCCTGCGTGACCATGACGATCGCGCGGCGCATGTCCTTCGGGTCGAGGTCCCGCAGGTCCACGCCGTCGAGCCGCACCGAGCCCTGGGTCGGGTCGTAGAAGCGCGCCATGAGCTTGGCGAGCGTCGACTTCCCCGCACCGGTGGACCCCACCAACGCGATCGTCTGGCCGGCGGGGATGTGCAGGTCGAACTCCGGCAGCACGACCTTGTCCGCGTTGTAGGCGAACACGACGTCGTCGAAGTCCATCTTCCCCGTGGCGTCCGGCAGCTTCACCGGCTTCGCGGGGTCCGGCACGCTCGGCCGTTCCTCGAGCACGCCGGAGATCTTCTCCATCGCGGCCGAGGCCGACTGGTACCCGTTGTAGAACATCGCGAGTTCCTGCGCCGGGTCGAAGAAGCGCTTCGCGTACAGCGCGACCGCGAGCAGCGCGCCGACCTCGAGCGATCCGCCGACGATCCGGAACCCACCCACGATCACGACCGCCGCCAGCGTGGCGTTGCCGATGAGCACGAGCACCGGGTCGAAGGTCCCGAACAGGTTGAACACCTTCGTGTTCGCCACGCGGTAGTCCTCCACGAACCCGCCGTACTCGTCGCGGTTGCGCGACTCCTTGCGGAACGCCTGCACCGCACGGATGCCGGTCATCGTCTCGACGAAGTGCACGATGACCCGGGCCGAGGTGACACGGGTCGCGCGGAACAGCGTCTGCGAGTTCCGCTGGAACCACCGGATGAGGAACCACAGCGGCACGAGCGACACCGCGAGCACCAGCCCCGACGTCGGGTCGAGCAGCACGAGCGCCACACCCGTGAACACCATGTAGAGCACGCCCTGGATGAGCTGGTTCAGCCCGGAGTCCAGCAGCTCGCGGATCGAGTCGAGGTCACTCGTCTGGCGGGAGATGATCCGACCGGACGTGTACGTCTCGTGGAACTCGAGCGAGAGCCGCTGCGTGTGCAGGAACACCCGCTTGCGCAGGTCGAACAGGATCGCCTGGCTGATCCGCGCTGCGAGCACCGTGTACCAGGCGGTGAGGACCGCGCCGGCGATGGCCACGACGACGTACGTCGCGACGACGCCGAACGCCGGCATCCAGTCGCCCTGGTCGAGCACGGCGGGCAGGGCGTTGTCGATGCCCCAGGCGATCAGCGCCGGACCCGCCACCGTGCCGGCGGTCGACACCACCACGACGACGGCGAGCAGGACGAGCCGGGCCTTGAGCGGAGCCGCGAGGGACCCGAGCAGGGCGAGCGAGCGGCGCCGCAGGCGCTTGCTCTCCGCCTTGGTGAAGTCCTCGCGCTCCTCACCGCGCACACCGAGCGTGGTGATCGACGCGGTGACCGGCTGCTGGGCCGGAGCGGTCTCGTCGACGCCGGTCGTGCCTCCCGGGCCTGCTGCCGTCTCGACGGGCAGCTGCTGGTCCTGCTGGCTCATGCCATCGCCTCCTCTCGGGCGGGGGTGTCGTCCTCGTCGAGCGACGAGATGACGTAGCGGTAGTGGTCGTTCGTCGCCATCAGTTCGGAGTGGGTGCCGATCGCGGACACGACCCCGTTCTCCATGAGGGCGACCCGGTCGGCGAGCGTCACGGTCGACGGACGGTGCGCCACGATCAGCGAGGTGGTCTCCGCGAGCACGCGGCGCAGTCCTTCCTCCACCCGTGCCTCCGTGTCCACGTCGAGCGCCGACAGCGGGTCGTCGAGGACGAGCACCGAGGGCCGAGCGGCGATGGCGCGGGCGAGGGCGAGTCGCTGCCGCTGCCCACCGGACAGGGAGAGCCCTTCCTCGCCGACGCGGGTGTCGACACCGTCCGGCAGGTCGTCCACGAAGGACGCCTGTGCGACCTCGAGCGCCTCACGCATCACCCGCTCGGCCTCGTCGCCGGACAGGTCCGGTCGGCCGAGCAGGACGTTCTCGCGCACGGAGGTCGAGAACAGCGTCGCGTCCTCGAACGCGACCCCGACGTGGCGCCGGAGCTCCTCGCGCGTGAGCGACCGGATGTCGACGCCGTCGATGGTCACGGAGCCCCCGGTGACGTCGTACAGCCGGGGCACGAGCGACAGGAGCGTGGTCTTGCCGCAGCCGGTCAGCCCGACGAGTGCCATGGTCTCGCCCGGGCGGAGCTGCAGTTCGACACCGTTGAGCAGGTCCGGGAACTGCGGCGGCGAGTCCTGGTAGCGGAAGTGCACGGCGTTGAACGACAGCGCACCGTGGGGCTCGGTGATGGTCTCCGGGTGCTCCGGGTCCTGGATGGTGTTCTCGGCGTCCATGACCTCGAAGAACCGGTCGACGGCGGTCCTCGTGTCGAACGTCATCGACAGGAAGAAGCCGATCGACTCGATCGGGAACCGGAGCACCGTCGCGGTCGCGAAGAACGCGAAGAGCTGCCCCACCGTCAGGTCACCCTGCGACGCCAGCCAGATGCCCGCGAGCAGGCAGAGCGCGAACGCGACGTCCGGCACGAGCAGCAGCCAGAGCCAGATGTTCGCGATCGCCTTCGCCTTCTCGATCTCGGTGCCGCGCAGTGCCTCGGCCTGCTCGCTGAACTCGTCGAGCTTGAACCGGCCGCGCCCGAACGCCTTGAGCACGCGGATGCCGTGCACCGACTGCTCGACGCTCGTGGCCAGGTCGCCGACCTGGTCCTGGCTGCGCCGCGCGACGACCGAGTACTTCCGTTCGAACAGCAGCCCGTTGATCCACAGCGGGATCGACGCCACCAGGAAGATCAGACCGAGCACCCACCCGAAGGTGAACAGGACGACGAAGCCGACGGCGATCGTGACGATGTTCACGACGAGCAGGACGACGCCGAACGCCAGCCACCGCCGGATGAGCGACAGGTCGGAGACGGACCGGGACAGCAGCTGCCCGGACTCCCACCGGTCGTGGAACGACACCGGCAGGTCCTGCAGCTTGGCGTACAGCGCGTTGCGCATGCTCGTCTCGATGCGCGTCGACGGCCGCATGACCAGTCGACGGCGGGAGGCGATGAAGAACGCCTCGAGCGCACCGAGCGCGAGCACGCCCAGGCCGGCGGGCCAGATCAGCGCGGCATCGCGCGACGACAGCGGGCCGTCGACGAGCCACTGCAGCACGTAGGGGATCGCGAGCGCGACCAGGGACGCGCCCATCGCAGCGGCCATGCCGCCGATGAGGCGTGCCCGGTAGGGCTTCACGTATGGGTAGATGCGCGCGATCGCGCGCAGGGTCGAGGGTCGGTCGGTGGACGGGCGCGCCGTGGTGGGCGTCGTCTTGGACATGGATTGCGTCCTCGTGCGTCGTGCCGGGCATCCCGGTCGGCAGGCCCGGCGGGCGTCGTCGCGTCCGCGGGGTCGGGCCGGCCTGGGAGGCTCGGTGTCCGTTGCGTGGTGGTCGTCGGCCGAGCGGACGGTCGCGTCGGGTCCTGCGCGCCGCCCGGCAGGGCGTCGTGCGGTCTCGTCGGTCCGGCCGCCACCGCTCGCGCGGTGTCGGTTCGGTCGGGGTGCTCCGGTGGCGTGGTCGGCCCCCGGGTTCAGGCGTGGGCTCGCGCGGGCCCGTGCTCGTCGTCGTCGGTCGCTGCCGACGGCTCGTCGCTGGCTGTGGGAGTCAGCCCTGCGCGGACAGCGGTGCCGCGACGGCGGGCGCACCGATGCGGTGCGGCGCGACGGCCGCGAGGGGCTGCCCGGCAGCGCTCCGCGGTCGTGCGTCGGGAGTGGTCCCCACGAGGCCCACGAGTCCCGCACGGGCAGTCGTCGCCCAGATCTCGGTCGTCGTGTGCATCGTCACTCCAGTCGTCGTCTTCGTCACCGTTGTGTCCGCCGGAGCCGCCGATCCCTGCGGGAGCGTCAGCCTGTCGCGGAGCCTTACAGACTATTCACAGTCGAACGTGGTGCGCAACGGTCTGTCTGACATTGCCCGACCGAACCGGTTGATCGACTCAGTGGAAGAAGTGCCGCTCGCCCGTGAAGTACATGGTGACCCCGGCGGCCTTCGCGGCCGCGATGACCTCGTCGTCCCGGACACTGCCGCCCGGCTGGGCGACCGCGCGGACGCCCGCGTCCAGGAGCACCTGCAGCCCGTCGGCGAAGGGGAAGAACGCGTCCGAGGCCGCGACCGAGCCGGCTGCTCGCTCCCCCGCACGGTTCACCGCGAGGTGGCAGGAGTCGACCCGGTTCACCTGGCCCATGCCGACGCCGACGCTGGCCCCGGCGTTCGCCAGCAGGATCGCGTTCGACTTCACGGCCCGCGACGCCTTCCACGCGAACGCCAGGTCGGCCAGGGTCTGCTCGTCCGCGGGCTCGCCGGAGACGAGGGTCCAGGTGGACTGGTCGAACCCGTCGAAGCGGTCGGCGTCCTGCACGAGGAAGCCACCCGAGACCTGCTTGACCTCGGTCGGGGCGAGCGCGAAGTCCGCCGGCAGCTGCACCAGACGGATGTTCTTCTTGCGGGACAGGATCTCGAGGGCCTCGGGGTCGAACGCCGGGGCGACGACGACCTCGGTGAAGATGTCCTTCACGGTCTCGGCCATGGCGACCGTCACCGGGCGGTTGGCGGCGATGACCCCGCCGAAGGCGGACAGCGGGTCGCAGGCGTGGGCGGCCGCGTGCGCCGAGGCGATCGGGTCGGCGGCGTCGACCGACGCGACGGCGATGCCGCACGGGTTGGCGTGCTTGATGATCGCGACCGCGGGCTCGGCGAAGTCGTAGGCGGCGCGGACGGCGGCGTCGGCGTCGACGTAGTTGTTGTACGACATCTCCTTGCCGTGCAGCTGCGTCGCCTGGGCGATCCCGGTGCCGTACTCGCTCGTGTAGAGCGCGGCGTGCTGGTGGGCGTTCTCGCCGTAGCGCAGCGTGCTCGCGAGCCCCGCGCGGATCGTGAGCTGCGCGGGGAAGGTGCCCTGCGCCTCCTGGCCGGCGGTGTCGGGTGCCGGAGCGACGACGTCGGACGCGAAGTAGGACGCCACCGCGGTGTCGTACGCAGCCGTGTGGGCGAACGCCTGCGCCGCCAGGCGCTTGCGCAGCTCCAGCGTGGTGCCGCCGGCGCGGACGGCCTCGACGACCTCGGCGTAGGAGGACGGCGAGACCACGATCGCGACGTTCGGGTGGTTCTTCGCCGAGGCACGGACCATCGCCGGGCCGCCGATGTCGACGTTCTCGACCACGGTGGCGGTGTCGGCGCCGGACGCCACGGTCTCGACGAACGGGTACAGGTTCACGACGACGAGCTGGAAGGCCTCGATGCCGAGCTCGGCGAGCTGCTGCTCGTGCGACTCCAGGCGCAGGTCGGCGAGGAGGCCGGCGTGCACGGACGGGTGCAGGGTCTTCACGCGCCCGTCGAGCGACTCCGGGAAGCCCGTGACGCTCGACACGTCGGTGACGGCGTAGCCCGCGTCGCGGATCGTCTGGGCCGTCGAGCCCGTCGAGACGATCTCGACGCCGGAGTCGGCGAGCGCGCCGGCCAGCTCCAGCAGACCGGACTTGTCGGACACCGAGATCAGGGCGCGGCGCACGGGCACCACGTCGCGATCGCGGTACAGGCTGGGGTCGGCGGCGTGCACGCTCATGCGTTCGATGGGCCCTTCAGGTCGGTCGTTCCGTTGGCGATGTCGAGGACGGTCTGGATGAGCAGGCGGCGCTCGACGGGCTTGATGCGGTCGTGGAGCGTCGACTCCGTGTCACCGGGGAGCACCGGGACGCGTTCCTGCGCCAGGATCGGGCCGGTGTCGACGCCGTCGTCGACCGCGATGACGCTCGCACCGGTCTCGGTGACACCGGCCGCGAGGGCGTCCCGCACGCCGTGGGCCCCGGGGAACTCCGGCAGGTACGCGGGGTGCGTGTTGATGATCGCGGGGCCGAACTCGGACACCACGGCCGGCGGCAGCAGCCGCATGAGGCCGGACAGCACGAGCAGGTCGGGCGACCACGGGCGGATCTGCGCGGCGAGCTCGGCGCCCCACTCCGCTCGCGAGGCGAATCGCGTGAACGGCACCGTGAAGGTCGGGATGCCGAACTCTTCACCGAGCGCGAGCCCCTCGGCGTCACGGTCCGCCCCGATCGCGACGACGCGTGCGGGGTACTCGGCGTCCGTGGTCGCCTGGAGCAGCGCCCGCAGGTTCGACCCGGTGCCGGAGATCAGGACGACCAGTTCGAGCACGGGGACAACCCTACCGGTGCCCCGGCGCGCACTACTCCCCGCTCTTGGGACGTCGCCACCAGGGCAGTTCGTCCTCGGGGATCTGGTCGGTGGAGTCCCAACCGGACGCCGACGACGTCGACGGTCCCGTCGTGGCTTCGTCGGGCACGGACTCCTCGGTGTCGTCGTCGCGGCCGGCGACGAACTCCTCGGTGCTCCAGGGGAACGCCGGCTGGACGGTCTCGTGCCGGGCCGCGGGTGCCGACTCGGGAGCGGTCCGTTCCTCGGAGGAGCCGGGCCGTTCGACGTCGGCGCCGGTCACCCGGTCGCGCAGGTCACCGGCGCGGTCGCGCAGCCCGCCCGCACGGTCACGCAGCTCGCCGGCGCGGTCGCGCACGCCGTCCGCTGCACCCCGCAGGCGGTCGCGCAGGGCACCGATGCCACCGACGCGGGCACGGGACGGTCCGGGGGCGGCGGGCTCGACACGCTCCGCCGCCACGACGTCCGTGCGCGCCCACTCGGGCAGCTCCACGTCGGCGTCGGGGTCGGGTGCCGGAGCGGCGTCCGCGCCGAGGGTCGTGTCCGCAGGCCCGTCCTCGTGCGCGGGCTCGGCGAGGTGGTCGCCGTCCGCGATCGGCTCGGTCGCGGCGCCCGACGCAGCACGGGGCAGGCCGGACCGGCCGTCGCTGCCGTGGGTCGCACCGTCGTGCGCTTCCTCGACCACGAACCGGTGCACGTCGGTGGTCCGACCCGCCCCGGCCTGGTCGAGTGCGGCGAGGAGCGACCCCTCGGTGTCCACCGGAGCGGTGTCCGACGACTCCGTCCAGCGCTCGCGGAACAGGGGGCGGTCGGGGAACCGGACGAGGTCGCTGCCGACGGCGAGGGCGATCGCGGCGGGCACCCCGACCTCCAGCGCCGCCAGCGCTCCGACCGTGACGGCGTGCGGTCCGACCTCGGCCAGACGCCCGGGCCCGAGCGACCCGGACGAGATCCAGGCGATGCCGCCGGTGAGCAGGCCCGCGACGATGCCGGCCGCGACCCCGCCGAGGGCGCGGTGCAGCGCGGTGTCCCGGTCACCGAGGGCGCGGACCAGACGGGGGCGCAGCAGCCCGCCGGCGACGAACCCGGCGACGACCGGGACGAGCACCCACACGAGCCCGAAGGTGTGCCCGGAGCTCGGGAGTGCCCCGAAGAGCGGGATGCCCGGGATCGGGCCGAGGGTCGTGCCGATCGGCGAGACGCTCGAGCCCGCGCCGATGGCGAAGCCCGGGCCGACGAGCCAGGCGGTCGCCCAGGCGACGAGGTCGGGGACGAACGCGAGCTGCCCGACCGTCATCGCGATGCCACCGACGAGTCCGGCGTGGGAGCGCTCGTAGAGGGTGATCACCTCGGCGAAGGACCCGAGCAGGAGGAACCCGACGAGGACCCCTGCGACGGTGACGACCACCGCGGTCGCAGCGGTGCCGGCACGGAAGCCGAACGCCGCGATGTCCCGCCACGGTGCCGGTACGCGGTCGAACAGGTCGAGGACCCGCTGCGTCACGGGGTCCGCCGGAAGACCTCGGCGACGCCGGCACACCTCCGACGTGACGACGGCGGGGACCGTGAACCAGAGTGCCGGGAGCACGACGGCCTGCCACACGGACGGGTCCGTCGCCGCTGAGGTGGACGACAGCGCGACCGCCAGGCCGAGCACGGCGACGACCCCTGCGCCGACGAGCAGTCCGGTCACCCGGTGCTCGGTCTCCGCGAACCGTCGGCCGGCTCGTCCACCGAGCCAGGCCGTGACCAGCGCGAACCCGAGCGCGGCGATCGTGACGTGGATGGGGTCCGCGGCACCGGCCACCCCGGAACTCGTCGCCAGCGCCGAACCCAGCACGAACGAGACGTCGACCCCGTGCCCGACCAGCCACACGCTGCCGGTGGCCTTCCAGAACACGTCCCAGTCGACCTGCAGGCCGTACTCGAAGCCCCAGAGCAGCGTGAGCGGGACGAGCGCGATCCCGAGGCCGACGCCGACCGTCACGATCCCCTCGATCGCGGCGAGCACGGCGGTTCCCAGGCGGTTCATCCCGGCCAGGGTACGTGCGACGCCAGGTACGGCGCGGATGCCGCACCGTACCTGACGGTGACTGCTCAGGCGGGAACCGTCGCGTCGCGCACCTCGACCTCTGACGGTTCCCACCCCGTCTCGGCGAAGGTCGCGATCGCGTACCCGCGCGTGTCGTCAGGACGGCAGCCCTTCGACCGGGGCGAGCACGCGAGGAACAGTCGACTCAGCGTTGCGCCATTCATATTTCATATTCATAATGTTTGTATGTCCTCTTCGCAGCTCGCCGTCCGGAAAGCCAGCCAGCTCGCCGCACTCCGCCTCCGCAACGCGATCGCCCGGGACAGCGCTCTCGATCCCGACGGCCCGGTCGTGAGCATGACGAGCTTCGGGGAGCGCATCGCCGCCGCACATCTCGCGCTCGAGAGCATCGCAGCAGGCACGGTCCGGCCGAGCCGCCTGATCCTCTGGCTCGACGACCCGACCGCGATCGCGCATCCGACCCCCGGCCTCCGGCGACTGGCCCGCCGCGGCCTCGAGATCCGAGCCGCGATCGATGACGGGCCTCACAAGAAGTACTACCCGTACGTCCAGTCGGTCACCTCCCACCGGATCCCGCTCGTGACCGCTGACGACGACTGGATGTTCCCGCGCCGCTGGCTCGAGACCCTCATGCGGGCACACGCCTCCGATCCCTCCACGAACACGACGCACCGCGCGCGACGCATCCCGATCATCGACGGCGCCGTCGCTCCCTACGCGGAGTGGGGCAGGATCGGTGCCGGTACAGCGTCCGCTCGAAACCTCGCGACCGGCGGGTGGGGCCACGTGCTCGTCCCGCGGATGCTCGATGCACTGCGAGGACGGCACAGCGAGTTCCGGTGCGCCGCTCCCCGTGCGGACGACATCTGGCTGCACCGGGTCGCCGTGGAGTCCGGCACGGCACCGAAGTCCGTGGGTCGCTACGACCACCGGCACATCCTCCACCTGCCGATCGGAGCGGGTCCGACCCTTGCCGAAGGGAACGTCGAACACGGCGGCAACGACCGGCAGATCGAGGCGGCGTGGACCCCCGAGGTGCTCGACCGCATCGTCAACGCCGGCTGAACGACGGGAGGCGCGGTGCCAGCCGGCACCGCGCCTCCCGTCCAACCCGCGTCGGGTCCTGAGCGCTACTTGCTCGCGACCACCTCGCGCAGCAGCGCCGCCGTCTCCGACGGCGTCTTGCCGACCTTGACGCCGGCCGCTTCGAGCGCCTGCTTCTTCGCCTCGGCCGTGCCCGCGGAACCGGAGACGATCGCGCCCGCGTGCCCCATGGTCTTCCCCTCCGGCGCGGTGAAGCCCGCCACGTAGCCGACGACGGGCTTCGTGACGTGCGCCTTGATGTAGTCGGCCGCGCGCTCCTCGGCGTCGCCGCCGATCTCACCGATCATGACGATCGCTTCCGTCTCGGGGTCGGCCTCGAACGCGGCGAGCGCGTCGATGTGCGTCGTGCCGATGACCGGGTCGCCGCCGATGCCGATGGCGGTCGAGAAGCCGAGGTCGCGCAGCTCGTACATCATCTGGTAGGTCAGGGTGCCGGACTTCGAGACGAGACCGATCGGGCCCTTGCCGGTGATCGTCGCCGGGGTGATGCCCACGAGGGACTCTCCCGGGGTGATGATGCCGGGGCAGTTCGGGCCGATGATGCGGGTCTTCCCGCCGAGGGCCTTGGCGTGCGCCCAGAACTCGGCGGAGTCCTGGACCGGGATGCCCTCGGTGATCACCACGACCAACGGCACCGAAGCGTCGATGGCCTCCATCACGGCGTCCTTCGCGAACGCCGGCGGCACGAAGACGATCGAGACGTCGGCACCGGTGGTGTCGACGGCCTCGCGGACCGACCCGAACACGGGCAGCGACACGTCGCCGTGCTCGACCGTGGTGCCGGCCTTGCGGGCGTTCACACCACCGACGACCTGGGTGCCGGCCTTGAGCATGAGCGCGGTGTGCTTCGTGCCCTCACCACCGGTGATGCCCTGGACGATGACCTTGGAGTCCTTGTTGAGGAAGATCGACATTGTTCTGCAGGCTCCTTACGCCGCGGCCGCGGCGAGCTCGGCGGCCTTCTCGGCCGCATCGTCCATGGTCGCGGCGACGGTGACGAGCGGGTGCGCCGCCTCCGCCAGGATCCGACGACCCTCTTCCACGTTGTTGCCGTCGAGGCGCACGACGAGCGGCTTGGTCGCCGAGTCCCCGAGGATGCCGAGCGCGGCGACGATGCCGTTCGCGACGGCGTCGCACGCGGTGATGCCGCCGAAGACGTTCACGAAGACGCTCTTCACCTGCTCGTCGCCGAGGATGACGTCGAGGCCGTTGGCCATGACCTCGGCCGAGGCACCGCCGCCGATGTCCAGGAAGTTCGCGGGCTTCACGCCGCCGTGACGCTCACCGGCGTAGGCGACGACGTCGAGCGTCGACATGACGAGCCCCGCGCCGTTGCCGATCACGCCGACCTCGCCGTCGAGCTTCACGTAGTTCAGGCCGTGCGCCTTCGCCTTGGCCTCGAGCGGGTCCTCGCTCGCGGTGTCCTCGAGCTGCTTGTGCTGCTCGTGGCGGAAGTCGGCGTTGTCGTCGAGCGACACCTTGCCGTCGAGGGCCAGGATCTGCCCGTCACCCGTGCGGACGAGCGGGTTGACCTCGACCAGGGTGGCGTCCTCGCCGGTGAACACGGCGTAGAGCTTCACGAAGACGTCCGCGACCTGGTCCTGCAGCTCGGTCGGGAAGTTCGCCTGACGCGCGATGTCGAGCGCCGCTTCCTTGTCGACCCCGGTGAGCGGGTTCACCTCGACGCGCGCGAGCGCCTCGGGCTTCTCGACCGCGAGCTGCTCGATCTCCATGCCGCCCTCGACGCTCACGAGCGACAGGTAGGAGCGGTTCGCCCGGTCGAGCAGCACCGAGAAGTAGAACTCCTCGGCGATGTCGGCGCCCTGGGCGACCATGACGCGCTGGACCGTGTGGCCCTTGATGTCGAGGCCGAGGATCGCCTTCGCGTGCTCGTACGCCTCGTCCGGGGTCTTCGCGACCTTGACGCCGCCGGCCTTGCCGCGACCGCCGACCTTCACCTGCGCCTTGACGACGACGACACCGCCGATCTTCTCGGCCGCGGCCTTCGCCTCCTCGGGGGTGTCGGCGGTGATGCCCTGGAGGACGGGGACGCCGTAGGACTCGAAGAGGTCCCTGGCCTGGTACTCGAAAAGATCCACGCTGTTCTTCTTCCCGCACGTTCCGTGCGATCGGCATCGGTTACGCGGTCGCGCCTCCACGTCGAGGGTCGCTCGATGTCGAGACAACGGCCGCGGCCAGCCTAGCGCTGGTCCGTGAACGCGCGGTGCGGGTGCCGGGAGCGGCCGGGAGGCGCGGCTCGCTCCCGCCCGGCCGCATCCGCAGGGCGCGTGGCCGGGCTGGTCCCCAGCGGGCCCACGGCACGGTGGAGGGGATGGACACCGCACTCCGCACGCGCGCCGCCGACGTCTTCGGCTGGACCCTCCGCCCCGAGCAGGAGGCGGTGGTCGACGCCGTCCTCGCCGGCCGGGACGCCCTCGCCCTCATGCCGACGGGCTCCGGGAAGTCGGCAATCTACCAGGTCGCGGCCCTCGCCCTCGACGGTCCGGTCATCGTGGTGTCCCCCCTCGTGGCGCTGCAGGAGGACCAGGTCGTCGGCATCGAGGACCACCCGGACGCGCCCCGCGCCGTGACCGTCAACGCCACGAAGGGCGCCCGGTCGCTCGAGGAGGCGTGGGACGGGATCGCCTCGGGCGACGTGGGGTACGTGTTCCTCGCGCCCGAGCAGCTCGCCAAGGACGACGTCGTGGAACGACTGCGGGACGCCGGGGTGGCGCTCGTCACCGTCGACGAGGCACACTGCGTCTCCTCGTGGGGACACGACTTCCGGCCCGACTACCTGGTGCTCGGCGAGGTCGTCGAGCGACTCGGGCGCCCGCCGGTGCTCGCGATGACCGCGACGGGCTCGACCCCCGTCCGTGAGGAGATCGTCGAGCGGCTCGGCATGCGCGACCCGCTCGTGCAGGCCACCGGGTTCGACCGGCCGGAACTGCGGCTCGAGGTCGTCCGGCACGAGGACGCCGACGGCAAGCGGGAGGCACTGGTGTCCCAGGTCGCCGGTCTCGACGGCACGGGCATCGTCTACGTGGCCACCCGGGCCGAGACCACCGAGTACGCGGACGCCCTCGCCGCGGCCGGGCGCTCGGCGTCGGCGTACCACGCGGGACTCCGGGTCAGCGAACGGGAGCAGGTCCACCACGCCTTCCTCGACGGGTCGGTCGACGTCGTCGTCGCCACCAGCGCGTTCGGGATGGGCATCGACAAGCACGACGTCCGGTTCGTGGTGCACGCCGACGTCCCCGAGTCGATCGACGCCTACTACCAGGAGGTCGGGCGAGCCGGTCGGGACGGTGAGCCGGCCCTCGCGACGCTGCACTACCGCGCCGAGGACCTGGGGCTGCGACGGTTCTTCGCCTCCGGTTCGCCGCGTCCGGCGTCGCTCCGGGCCGTGTACGACGCGGTCCCCGCGCGGGGCGGCATCCCGCGGTCGTCGCTCACGGACGCCAGCGGTCTCGCCGCGCGGACCGCCGGTCGGGCCGCGAACGCCCTGGTCGACGCGGGAGTGCTCGTCGACGACGCCGACGGGCTGCACCGTGCCGTCGGGGCCCCGGCGAGCGCCGAGGCGGCCGCGGACCGGGCGAAGGAACATGCCGCCGACCGCGAACGGGTCGAGGACTCGCGGATCCAGATGATGCGCCGCTTCGCCGAGACCGACGGCTGCCGACGCCAGTTCCTGCTCGGGTACTTCGGCGACGAGCTGCCGGGACCGTGCGGCAACTGCGACACCTGCTCGGCGGGGACCGCGCAGCGGGTGGCCGAGGAACAGCACACCGAGGACGACTCCTGGCCTGCCGACACCGCGGTCGAGCACACCGAGTGGGGCCGCGGGACCGTGATGAGCACCGAGGACGACCGCATCACCGTGTTCTTCGAGTCGGCGGGCTACCGCACGCTGGCCCTGGCAGACGTCGAGGAGCGGGACCTACTCGAACGCGTGTGAGCCGTCGGCGGGGGCTCGGCGGGGGAAGGCGCGGCCGCTCGACCACCCGTCGGCGACCGCGCTCCACTCCCCCGAGCACGGCGAGTGTGCCCCGCCGCCGTGACGCGGAGGTGACCACCCGGTGAACGCGACGCGAACCGCGCCCGTACCCCGCGCCTCCCGGCTGTCCGACCGCGCTCGGAGGCGACGCGCGTAGGCAGGAGGGGCACCGATGGAAGGAGCCAGCATGAGCGACCCCGGGATCAACCCCGTCGACGACTACGACGCCCAGCAGCGGCGCGAGGACGAGATCGACCGTGAGCACGTCGGGCCGTACGAGGTCGACGAGGCCGAAGAGTCCCTCGAGACCGTGACGAACGACGCCGTGGCGGGTGAGACCGTCGAGCCGCAGACCGGAGACGGCACCGACGACGGCCCGACCGGCGGAGCTCCCCGCGAGGGGTCCCCCGACCTCTGGGAGCACGACGGCGACGAGGACCGTCCCGACCTCGGGAACGACCTCGGCACCAAGCCGCTCTGACGGCGGACTCCGGAGCACGGGCCAGTACGATCGGGCCCGTGCTCCGTCGTGTCCGAGACCAGCTGCGCCGAGCGCCGGCCGTGGCACGACTGCTGTCCGTGGCGGGACTCCTGCTCGTCGCCGCGGCGGCGCACCTGGGCGTCCGCACCGGTGTGCCGGCGTGCGGCCCGGGGACGTACGGTCCCGTCTGCTCGGCGGGCAACCTCGGCTGGTTGCCGCTCCTCGTCCTCGGCGTCGTGATGGCGTCCCTCGCCGGCGCGACGCTCTGGCCGCTCCCGGCGATCTGGCTCGTCGGCGCACTCCTCGCGACGACCAGCGGTCCCGTCGGCAGTCCGGGGTTCGTCGTCGGAACGTTCGTCGTGGGCGGCCTCGCGCTCGCCGTGGCGATCGTGGTCGACATCGCGCCCCGTCTCCGGCAGCGACGGTCCCGACGTGCCCGCTGACCGCCCCGGAGGTCCGGTGCCGGACCCGCAGGACACCGGGCGTCCGTCGGGTGGCCGCGTCCACGACCGCGCACTCCGGCACCTGCTCGCCGACAGCACGCCCGTCGCCGCGGGCGGGGCCGCCATCCTGCTGCAGATCGCCGACCCGGTCGTCGCTGCCGGGGTCCGCCGGCACTCCGACTTCGCCCGGCGCCCCCAGCAGCGACTCGCGCACACGCTGACGTTCGTGTACGCCGTCGTCATCGGCACCGAGGCCGACCACGCGACCGCGACCGCCTTCGTGAACCGTGCCCACGTCCCCGTGGCGGGCGCGGACGACGTCGACCGGCAGCTCTGGGTCGCCGCGACGCTCTTCCACTGTGCCCGGCGAGCGCACGAGCTCTTCGGTGACGCCGGGTTCGCGCGGCGGGCGGAGGACGTCCTCGCGGCGTACGCGCCCATCGGGACGGCACTGCGGGTGCCCGCCGAGCGGTGGCCCGCGTCCGTCGAGGAGTTCGAGGCGTACTGGCACCGGACGCTCGACACGCTCGTGGTGACGGAGGACGCGCGCGGTGTCGTGCGCGACCTGCTGCACCCGCGGTTCGCGCCGCTGTGGGTGCGGGCGGCGATGCCGCTCGTGCGGGTCGTCACAGTGGGCATGCTGCCGGAACGGCTGCGGGACGCCTACCGGTTCGCCTGGGGGCCGCGCGAACAGCGGCGCTTCCGCCGGGTCGTGGCGTTCGTGCGCGGTGTCCGGCGCGGCGTGCCGGGACGGCTGCTGCGGGCGCCGGGTCCGCTGCTGCTGCGGGCGATGCGGCGGGCCGCCGGACGGCGCTGACGGGAAGCCGTCGGCTGCGGCCGGTCAGCCGTCTGCGGCCGTCAGCCGGCGAGGATGCGGACGGCGTAGTCGCCCACCATCACGGTGTCGCCCGGACGGGCCGTGACCTGCGCGCCGCTCACGCTCGGCTCCTGCGCTCCGGACGCCCGCACCACCACGGTGCCGTTCGCGGACCCGAGGTCCTCGACCACCAACGTGCCGTCGCCCGTCGGCCGGATCGCCGCGTGCTCGCGCGAGACCGATCGGCCCGGGTCGTCGAGCAGCACCGCACGCCGACCGGGCTCGGTCGAGACGCGACGCCCGAGCACCACGGGCTGGTCCAGCGGGACGACGTTGCCCGGCGCGACCTCGAGCACCAGGCGCGGCACCACGCCGATCGTCGGCAGCGGCTGGTCCGTGTGCACCACCACGTCGGGGTCGCGGTCCGTCGGGGTCGGGGTGGGGAGCACCCACGCGCGCGACAGGTAGCCGGCCTCACGGTCCCGAGCGACCTCGGCGCTCGTCACCACGGGTCGCCCGGGTGTGTCCTCGTCCCGCCGTCGTCGCGCCACGGTGTACCCCTCGTTCTGGTGATTGTCCCCAAGTGCTGCGGTCTGCAACGGGATCAAGTATCGTCGAACCGTCCCGGGGGCTCCCGGTACATCAAATACCGCATCGGGAGGGTATGCACATGGCAAACGTCAACGTCACCTACGACGATCTCCGCAACCAGGCGTCGCAGCTGCGCAACGGCCAGAAGGCCATCGAGGACCAGCTCAGCCAGCTCAAGAGCCAGATCGACAACCTCGTCTCCTCTGGCTACGTGACCGACAAGTCGTCGAAGGCGTTCGACTCGACGTACTCCGAGTTCAACTCGGGTGCGACGCAGACGATCCAGGCGATCGACGGCATGGCGGGCTTCCTCGAGAGCGCGGCGAACACGCTCGAGTCGACCGACGAGCAGCTCGCCTCGAGCATCGGCTGAGTCCGAGTCGCACGACTGACGGTGGCCGGCGCCCTCGGGGGCCGGCCACCGTTCTCGCCGCAGGGGCGGCGGACCAGAACAGGAAGACCAGGAATCCACCGGGGGAACCGTGGCCGGCACCATCAAGCTCGATCTCGACCTGATCGGCGATCTCGCATCTGACCTCTCCCGGCTGCACGGCGACTTCGAACACGTCGCCTCGAGCGCAGCCGACTACAAGACCGGCGTCGGTTCGATGACGATCACCAGCGCCATCGACGAGTTCGCCGGCAACTGGGACATCCGGCGCGGGCGGCTCCAGGAGTCGATCAAGGCCGTCGCCGAGATGGCCGAGAGCGCGCACGACGGCTTCACGCAGACCGAGGTCGAGCTCGCGAACAAGATCCTCGGGAAGGACAGCTGATGGCCCGCCCCACCGACTGGAGCGCCGTCGGCATGCAGCTCGACCCGGTGCCCGGCGACCCGGCGGAGATCCGGCAGTCCGCGTCCAGCGCACGATCCATCGAGCAGGCCATCGCCGAGCAGGTGCGACGCCTCAACAGCCTCAAGGACGGCGAGGGCTGGGAGAGCGAGTCGGGGACGAAGTTCCGCGACTCCGCCGGTGACCTCGCCGGTGCCATCGAGAAGGCCAAGGGCCGGTACACCGAGCTCGCCGCTGCGCTCGACCAGTGGGCGGACGGACTCGAGGGACTGCAGCGCGAAGCCGACGCTGCCCTCCTGCAGGCGCAGGACGCGCAGGACGCGCACCGAGCTGCGGCGAACCAGACGATCACGGCCGACGCGGACACCCCGGAACACCAGGACCAGGTCGACGCGCAGGACCGGGCGCTGACCGCTGCCCAGAGCGACATCGACGCCGCCGCCGCGATCGTGCGTCGGATCGGCGGGCCCTTCGGCGAAGAGGGCGAGTACGGGGAGCTGGCCGGGCGGGTCGCCGACCGGATCCGGCGGGGCGCGGACGACGGGCTGAAGGACGGCTGGTTCGATCATGTGAAGCAGGCGATCCATGACGCAAAGGGCGTCTTGGAGGCGATCAAGAGCATCCTCAACGTGGTCGCTCTCGTCCTCGTGGTCGCGGCCGTCATCGTGGCACTGGCGATCCCGGGGGTCAACCTCATCGCATTCGCCGTCGCGGGCCTGATCGTATCGAGTGTCGTCTTCGGCATCACCGCGGCACAGGCCGCGGCAGGGGATGCGACCACGTCCGACGTCATCTGGGCAGCGGTCGGTGTCGCCGCATCCGCGGTCGGCCTGGGCGCAGCCAAGGGCGCCGCGTCGTCGCTGCCCGCGATGACCCGTTCCGTCGCACAGTCCGGTGCCCGCTCCGCTGCCAACAGTGCACGGGCATCAGGCATCGCCGAAGGCCCGATCTACTCGGCGAAGTACGCCGAGCTGCAGGCTCGAGCTGCCGAGCTGAGCGGTAAGGCCTGGGTGACTGTGGTCGACAACTCCCTCACCAACGGAGCGATCGCGCCGGTCCTGATCCGTCAGTTGGCAGCCGGTGGCCCGGTTGCCCAGCAGATGTTCCCGAAGATCCTCGTGCCGGCCGTCACTGCATCGGTGCTCGGCGCGAAGGGGCTGTGGGACGGTGTCCACGACTTCGCGACCGACGTCCACGACCTGTGGACCGGCGATTACTGGAAGAATGTGACATCGGTCGAGGTCGGCTCCCTGTGACGGGCTACCGGCTGCAGCTCCCGCAAGGATGGATCCGGACCAGGCTCGGTGGCGACCTGGACCGCGCTGTCGAACACGTGGTCGAGCGGACGCTCCCGCGCGGACGCTTCGACGACTCGGACGGCGCCGTCGCGAGGCTTCGTCTCCGAGAGGACCTGCGCCGTTCGTTCCGCGCTGCGGTCGACGCCGGAGCCGTCGACCTGTACACGTTCGAGGGCGACGTCGACGGCGTCCGGCTGCCGATGAGCTTCTCGGTCTCCGTAGCGCACTTCGGCGCCTCCGTGGGTGCCATGCCGCTCACGGTGTTCGCGCAGGGTCTCCGTGGGTCCGGCGAGGTGCAGATCGTCGACTTCCCCGCCGGCGAGATGATCCGGGCACGGAAGGAGTTCCACGAGACTGCTCGGCAGGTACTCGGACAGAACGAGCCCCCAGCCACCGCGGTGGGCTCCCTCTCGGCGTCGTCGAGACAGTCCCTCGACACGCTGAACCAGTTCGTCGAGGACAACGCCGACGTGCCGTTCGTGAACACGACGGTCGATTACCTTGCCCCGATCCCGGGAGAGGCAGGCACATTCGTGCTCGTCTCGCTCACCGCGCCGGGATCCAGCGACGTGGAAGCCCGCATCGGCCACTTCGACGTCCTCATGGCGGGTTTCGGTTGGACGCGATGATCCGACTGTTCGTCCCGGTGACGACCGCGATGACGCGCATCGAGTTGGACTCCGCCCGCGTCCAGGTCGCGGAGGAGAACCCGGTCACCACGCGGGAGGACCTCTCCGAACTCGGTCAGCTGCTGAGCGCACGTGGGGCGGACGCTGCCTGGGCGATCCTCGACGACACCGACGGGTCGATCGCATCCTGGCTCGCCCTGACGGTCGTCGCGCTCGATGGCACCTCGCCAGGGGCGGTCCGGCGCCGCGCCCGGCACGCGGACCCTATCGAGATGGACGAGGAGATCCGCGAGACAGTGCTCGGGCCGGCGCTCCGGCTTCGACAGCGGGTGGTCGTTCCGGCGCCGATGCCCGGCGGTGCTGCGGGGGCGATCGTGACGGAGAGCCTGGACTGGTCCTGGATCTTGCCCGACGAGATGATGTTGTCCGTGAACACGAACACCTCACAGCTCGTCTACGCCGACTGGGTCACCGACCAGGTCGACAGAGTGGCCCAGGACATCGCTCTTGTCCGCTGAGCCGCGAGACCTGGTCGTCCGAGCGGCGACGATCAGCGGACGGGCCGCCGCTCGTCATCAACGGCTCGGGTTGACCGTGGTCGGCTCTGCCGTCCACGGGGTCCGGGTCGACGGGTTGACCGAGGTGATCTGTGAGGACATCCAGGGCATGGCGTGGGCACCTGGTCCCGCACTGCCACGGAGCACAGGGGTGGTGGGCGCGTCCGGTGCCGTGACCGTAGCCACCGGCCAAGCGATCCACGTGTTCCCGATCGATGCGTGGTGGGTCGACCCGGCACCTCCTGCGACGCCCCGACAGGCCGTTTCCTCGAGCGGCTTCGACGACGTCGCCCGGCGCCTCGGACTCGAGATCGCCTACGACGCGGACACGGTCGCCGGGCTTGCTGAGTCGGACCTGCTCGTCGAGAGACCGCTTTCGAGCAGGACGGCGGATCGGTCGCGGCGAGCATCGATCGGGGTGGCTCTCATGCTCGCGGTCGTCCTCCTCCCCGTGCCGCTCGTCCTGACCGTGTTCGCCCGCGGCTGGTCGGACGGGCTCGTGGCGATCGGCTGGTCGTGTGCAGCAGCGTCCGCGGCAGCGTTCTGCAACGTCCTGCACGGAGTCCTCGGCCGGAGGGAACGGACCCTGGGACCCGCAGGGACGACCGTCCGGCCCGTGACCGGACCGTCGTGGTTCCTGCGACATGCACGTGTCGCCGCCGTCGACGGCGTGCTCGCCCTCACTGACGGGCGGTGGAGAACCATGCTGCTGGCCACTCCTCAGACGACCGGGTCCGTCTCTGCAGTTGTACGAGCACGGACTGTTCGGGGCAACGATGCCCGCGTCCTGCTCATCGACGGAACGGACGTCGTACGCGCCGAGCTCCCGCTTCGACACTGGCCGGAACCCGACATCACCGAGCTGTTGGCATCGCTGGCGATCATCCGGGACCCGTCCCGGGACCGGCGGTCGTCGGCAGACATCCGGTTCGACACGAACCGAGGAGCCGGGCTCCCGGGACTCTCGCTCGTCGCGTGGACTTCACTCGGGGTCGCACCGGTGGTCCCACTCGCACTCACGACGGTCCTCCAGCTCATGGTCTCCGTGTTCGCGCGCATCGGCGGACCGACCACGCTGGCTGTAGCGCTCGTCTTCGCCGGTGCGTCGGCTGCGCTGTTGGTGGTCGTCATCGCATCCGAGCTGGTCCGACGCCTTCCCTGGGATCCGTCGGATCCGCCCGGCTTCCGACCGTCACGTGACTTCGCGTCCGTCGTCGTCTGGTTTCTCGCACTGGCGGGCCTCGCCGTGTTCCTGGTCCTCGTCGGGGAGAGCGGTGCTGCCTGGTACGCCGCCGGTCTTGCCGTCGCTAGCGCGCCGTTCCGATGGTGTCTCTACCGCCACCGAGCCGTTCAGTCGCGGCGGGGAGTCCTCGACTTCTTCACGTGGCTCCGCTCCGGATGCCGCCCGTACGCCCAACAGAAGAAGGGACGCTGATGGGACTCGAGTTCGACCACATCAACGCGTGGACCAAGCTCGCCGAAGGTGATGCCGAGAGCGTGGGGAGGGAAGCTGCCGCGAACGCGATCGGGCACGCGCAACGGCCGGCGCCGAAGCGGTCGGCAGCATCGCTCGAAGCCTCGATGACCGCCCTCGCTCGACTCCGGGACCACGTCGACGCGCACGACTTCTTCGTCCTCACCACGGACGCGCCCGCCGTCGACGTCATCGCCTACACGGTCGTGCGGTACGAGCGAGGGCTCGACGCGGGCGATCGTGCGATCGACGAGGCCCTCGCCGAGCTCGACAACCGGACGGGATCGCTCGAGCTGTCGACCGTGACCACTGCGCTCGGCCCGGCGACACGCATCCTCGACCGAACCGTGACGGCGGCGCGCTCGCGACTGCGTCGACCGACACCGTCGTCCATGATCCGGTGGGTCCAGCCGGTCCCGCAACTCACCGAGCCGATCACAGCGGTCCTCACCACGGTGATCCCGAGGGGTGCTGACGAGTCGTTCGCGGCACCGCTCGTGGACCAGTTCGCCCTCGGGCTCGTCGTCACTCCGGACGACCCCGCGTGAACCAGTTCAGCTCGCCGACCAACCGAGCGACGCCGTCTCCTGGGGACGAGTGGAAGGTTGTTCCTCGTCTTGCCGGAGCTCCTGACCGGGAAATCGAGAAGTGGTCCGCTCCAGCGGCCCGCTCAGTCCTTCCGGGACGGCGCGTCGGGCAGCACCCCGAACATTCTCCGGTCCGAGCATCACTCGCCGCGGCAGTCACGAGGACCGACAAGGACGAGCAGGTCGACGTTCTTCGTTCTGAGCGACCCGGTGGCGCCATCGACAGCGGTCGCGTTCCGGATGAGATCGATGCTCCGGAGACGCCGTGGAGGTCCGAACGATGACGATCACCGCCCCGGGAACAGCCGACGTGTGGATGGCAGTTCCGAACGACCTCGGCGGGGCGACGACGAAGTCGATCATGCGCTGGGCGCAACCCGCTGTTCGTGACGTACTCCCCAGACGGCTGTTCGGCCCGCACCCGAAGCAGATGTTCCTCCAGACGCTGCTCGGGTCCGTGGCGCAGCTCTGTGCACCGGACGAGCGGTACTTCGTCCACCGCGCAGAACTACCGGATGAAGTCCTGCTGGTCCGGGTGCGGTGGTCCGACGCCCCAAGCCGCCTCGAAGATCAGCTGCGCGCGTTCGTCGAGACCAGCGCGAGCAGCGACGTCACCGTCGGCACCGCTGTCCCGTCGAACATCACGCGCGGCATCGACGGCCTGCGAGCGCCGCTCGAACGGGCTGGCGAGGCGGTGGGCTGGGTGGCTGCCTTCCCGGTCGGTGACCTGGCGGTCCAACTCCGCTTCGACGTCCCACCCGAGTTCGTCGACGACCTGCAGGACGACGTCGTGGCACTGGCTCGCGCGCTGCGCGCCGCATGATCGGACCGACTCGACGAACGGGGACGGGCGACGTCAGCTCAGCGGGACGATGAACCCGAACACGACGATGATCGCGATCAACACCGCGACGCTCCACGCCATCACGATCGCGAACAGTTTGATCGGCGAGCGCTCCCAGTAGCGAGTCGCCCCGGGGACGAGTTGCTCGATCTTCTTCCCCTTGCTCGGTAACCGCGTCCGAGCACGCAGCACCCCGCTGATCTCGCGGATCCTCGGCGTCGTCCAGTTCCAGGAGTCGATCCTGATCCGACGCCTCCTGCGGCCGCCGTGGACGACGAAGAGAACCTCGTTGGCGGGCCAGTTGTCGAACGCTGAGCGAAGGCAGCGAAGGTCCTCGTCCCGCGGGAGGAGTCGGCGCCGGACGATCCCTCGGAACTCGACCGAATCGTCGGTGATCCGGATCGTCGTGACCCTGCGGTGCCACACGGCGAGGCCGATCGCCGGCCACACCATGACCGCGTAGAGCGCACCGTAGAACGCCAGACCGATCGCGGTGCTCCTGCCAGCAGGAAAGAGCACGACGATGCCGCCGACCAGCGCGCAGAGCGCTGTCGGCCCCAGACCGCCGAAGATGATCCGCCACTTCGAGAGCTGCACCGGACTGAACTCCAGGATCTCCGGTGGGGCGTCGCACACAGCACGAAGGATAGCGACCTGCCGCATCCAGACCGCCACCGTGAGCATGAGTGAGCCGACCCGCTCCCTGCACCGGGCCTCCAGTCCGACCGTCCGTCCACATGCCGGACACAACCCGGCCTGCACCCCGCAGGAACCTGCGAGAATCGACCCATGAGCGGCAGCACGACGCTGCGGGGGGCCTCGTCAGGGCGCTCCGCGACGACCACGACCCCCGGTACGGAGCGCATCGCGTGCGCCTGACGTTCACAGCCACCCACGTCCCGTCCGGCAGCTCCGCCGACTTCGTCATCGAGTGCGACGAGGAAACCCTCCTGGGAGAGGTCGTCGAACTCGCCGCACGACGTCTCGGCCAGGGCGCAGACGCCCTCGTCGGCCTGGCCGTCGACGCGGTCCCGACGACCCCGCACGCCCGGATCGGCGACGGCATCCTGCTCGAGGGAGCCCGCGTCACCTTCGGAGCCCCGGCCCCGGTGCTCCCCCTGCCCGAGGACCTGCCGGGCGTCCGCATCGTCAGCGGCCCCGGCGCCGGCACCGTCGTCGTGCTCGACGCCGGCATCGCGCACATCGGCTCCGCTCCGGACGCGACCGTCCGTCTGCCGGACCGGTCGGCGCCGGAGTACGCGGCGGTGCTGCGCCTCGACCTGAACCGCCGCTTCACGCTGATCCCGACGCAGGGGTCCCGTGTCCTCGTCGACCGCACCGAGATCGACGACGAGACCCCGGTCGAGCCGGGGAGCGTGGTCACGGTCGGTGACACCCTGCTGACGGTCGCGGTCCCGGACGCGGACCGGGCCGCGATCACGCTCACCCCGGGTGGCGGCTCGCTCGACTACACGCGCCCGCCGCGCCTGCTGCCCGAGGAGAACCCGACGGTCTTCAAGCTGCCCGCGGTCCCCGGGCAGCAGTCCCGACGGTCGATCCCGATCATCGCCGCCCTGGCCCCACTGGGCATGGCCGCCGTGATGATCTCGATCTTCCACAACGTCGCCTACCTGGCCTTCGGCCTCATGTCGCCCATCATCATGTTCGGCAACGCCTGGTGGGACCGCCGGAACGGCAAGAAGTCCCACAAGCAGCGCGTCGCCGAGTACGAGGAGACCAAGAAGGCGGTCGAGGCGGACGCCCTGGAGGCCGTGGTCCAGCACCAGCGTGAGCTGCGGACGAGCGCGCCGGACCCCGCCACCGTCCTCGACATCGCGGTGCGACGTCGCGCCCGGCTGTGGGAGCGTCGGCGCACCGACCCCGACTACCTGGTGCTGCGGGTGGGGACGGCGGACGTCCCCTCGGGTGTCGTGCTCGAGGACCCTTCGGCACTGGAGCACCGTCGGGCCGTCGACAAGCTGGCGGAGGACGTCCCCGTGGTGGTCGACCTGGCGGAGCGCGGTGTCGTCGGTGTCGCCGGGCGCGAGGAGCACACGCGACACCTGACGTCGTGGTTCGTCGCGCAGCTCGCGACGCTCCAGAGCCCGCGGGACACGCAGTTCGTCGTGCTGACGGACGCGCAGTCCTCCGACGACTGGGCCTGGGTGCGGTGGGTGCCGCAGGCGCGCCCGGGGTTCGGGCAGGACGCCGTGATCGCGATCGGCAACGACGCCGAGACCCTCGGCGCCCGGGTCGCCGAGCTCGGGCAGCTCATCGATGCCCGGCAGCGGGCCATGCGCGAGTCGAACTCGCGGGGCATCCCCGGGCCGGACGTGGTCGTGGTCCTCGACGGCGCCCGTCGCCTGCGGGCGCTCCCGGGCCTGATCCGGATCCTGAAGGAGGGGCCCGCCGTCGGTGTCCGCGCGATCTGCATCGAGGTCGAGGCCCGTCTGCTGCCCGAGGAGTGCTCGGCGGTCGTCTCGGTCGGCGCCGAGCGCATCACCCTGGCGGCGCAGCGTCAGGCGACGATCACCGACATCCGGCCCGACTGGATCCCCGACGGGTGGTTCGAGACCGTGGCGCGGGCGATCGCGCCGATGGTCGACGCCGACGACGAGAGCGACGCCGGCGGCCTGCCGACGTCCTCGCGGCTGCTCGACGTGATGCTGCTGGAACCCCCGACGGGGCGTGCGATCACCGCGAAGTGGAGCATGCGTCCCCGGACGACCGAGGTCGTCATCGGCGAGAGCCTCGACGGGCCGTTCTCGTTCGACCTGCGCCGGGACGGCCCGCACGGTCTCGTGGCGGGGACCACCGGCTCGGGCAAGTCCGAGCTGCTGCAGACGATCGTGGCGTCCCTGGCGGCGACGAACACCCCTGAGGGGATGAACTTCGTCCTCATCGACTACAAGGGCGGTGCGGCCTTCCGCGACTTCGCACCGTTGCCGCACACCGTCGGCATGGTCACCGACCTCGACACGCACCTGGTGGAGCGTGCGCTCGAGTCGCTCGGGGCCGAGCTCCGCCGCCGTGAGCACATCCTCGCCGACGCCGCGGCGAAGGACATCGAGGACTACGTCGACCGGATGGGCCGGGGTGAGCGGCTCCCGGCGATGCCGCGCCTGCTCATCGTGATCGACGAGTTCGCCAGCCTCGTCCGGGAACTCCCCGACTTCGTCACGGGCCTGGTCAACATCGCCCAGCGTGGTCGGTCGCTCGGCATCCACCTGATCCTCGCGACGCAGCGCCCGACGGGTGTCGTGTCGAACGACATCCGCGCCAACACCAACCTCCGCATCGCGCTGCGGGTGACCGACTCGAGCGAGAGCACCGACGTGATCGACGCCGGTGACGCCGCCCAGATCCAGAAGTCGACGCCGGGCCGCGGGTACATCCGGCTCGGCGCGGGCGCGCTGCTGCCGTTCCAGTCCGGTCGTGTCGGCGGACGGCGGCCCGGGCAGTCGACGGTGCGCCGCCAGGTGTGGGCGGGGACCGTGAGCTGGGGCTCGCTCGGTACGACGCCGCCGGCGCCCCCGAAGACCGAGGAACAGCGCAGCGAGGAACGGACCGACCTGCAGGAGCTCGTCGCGGCCGTCGCCGACGCGTCCGCGGTCCTCGGCGGCCCGGCCCCGTACCGGCCCTGGCTCGACGCGCTGCCGGAGACCCTGCTCTTCACGGACCTCAACGACAGCGCGTGGGAGCTCGACGACAGCACGGCGACCCCGGCACGCGTGAACCCGCTCGCGTTCGCGCTGCAGGACTTCCCGGCCGAGCAGGCGCAGCGCGTACGGAGCCTCGACCTCGACACCGACGGACACCTCTACGTCGTCGGCGCGCCGCGGAGCGGACGGTCACAGGTGCTCCGGACCCTCGCCGCCGCGGTCGCACGCAACACCTCGGCGGCGGACGTCCACGTCTACGCGCTGGACTGCGGGAACGGCGCCCTCCTGCCCATCCAGGCGCTCCCCCACGCCGGGGCGGTCGTCCAGCGGGTGCAGACCGAGCGGGCGCAGCGCCTCCTGACGAAGCTGACGCAGGAACTCGCCCGCCGGCAGCAGGTGCTCGCCGACGGCGGCTTCGCGGGCATCGTCGAGCAGCGCGCCGCGGCGCCCACGCCGGCCGGACGCCTGCCGCACATCGTCTTCATGCTCGACCGGTGGGAGGGCTTCGTCGGGTCCCTCGGCGAACTCGACCACGGCGCACCGACCGACCAGGTGATGACGCTCCTGCGCGAAGGCGCCAGTGTGGGCATCCACCTGGTGATCACGGGTGACCGCCAGCTCCTGTCGAGCCGCATGGCGACCCTGGTCGAGGACAAGCTGGTGCTCCGGCTGTCCGACCGCGGCGACTACGGGCTGGCGGCGCTCAACCCGCGGAAGCTCCCCGAGCAGGTCCCCGACGGCCGGGCCTTCGCGTCCGAGACGGCGACGGAGACCCAGATCGCCCTCCTCGCCGCCGCCGGCACCGGTCAGGCGCAGGCCGCTGCGATCACCGCGCTCGCGACGTTCGCCACCGAGCGCGACCGCGCGGTGGAGCGCGCCCGCCGGCCGTTCCGTGTGGACCAGCTCAGCGGTCCGGTGCCGTTCGACCGTGCCTGGGAGATGCGCGACGACGACGCGGACCTGTTCGGTCTGGTCGGCATCGGTGGCGACGACCTGTCCGCGATCGGCCCGGACCTCGCCACCGCGGGCTCGTTCATCGTCGGTGGCCCCGCCAAGTCCGGGCGCAGCTCGACCCTGCTCGCCATCACCCGGTCCGTCCTGCGCGGCGGGGGCGAGGTCGTCCTCGTCACCCCGCGGCAGTCGCCGCTCCGCACCCTGGCGTCCGAGCCCGGCGTACTCGCGACGGTCGAGGGCACGGACCTGACCGAGGACCTGCTGGCACCGTGGTTCGACGGGCAGCCGGGTCGTCGGGTGCTCGTCATCGACGACGCGGAGCTGGTGAAGGACGCTCCGGCGAAGGCGTGGTTGCAGGGTTTCGTGAAGCGCGCTGCGGACGGTGGCCAGGCGATCGTCGCGGGCGGCCTGACCGCGGAGCTCGGGGTCGGGTTCACCGGCTGGCAGGTCGACATGAAGCGGAACCGTTCCGGCGCACTCCTCAGCCCGCAGGCGATCACCGAGGGCGACCTGCTCGGCATGCGACTGCCGCGCAGCAGCGTCGTCGAACGGGTCCAGGTGGGCACGGCGCTCGTGCACCTCGGGGACGGTGAGCTCGTCTCGGTGCAGGTTCCGACTCCCTGAGCCGGGGCGCGGCGGGCACGGTTGACTGGGGCCATGTCCGCGCCCTCACTGTCCGGTGACGACTCCCTGGTCCTGCCCGAGTTCGACACCCCGCCCGCCGACCCGCTCGACCTCGCCCACGACTGGCTCGACGCCGCCGCCACGCGCGAGGTGTCCGAGCCCCTCGCGATGACCCTCGCGACCGCCGGAGCCGACGGACGGGTCGCCGCGCGGACCGTGCTGGTGAAGGAGATCGACGCGGCCGGGCTCGTGTTCGGGTCGTCCGCAGCGAGCCCGAAGGGTCGACAGCTGGCGGAGAACCCCTTCGCGGCGCTGCAGGTCTACTGGCGCGAGACGATGCAACAGCTCCGCTTCGAGGGCAGGGTGCAGGCCCTGTCGGACGCCGAGTCCGATGCCCTCTTCGCGGACCGGACGGCGAAGTCCCGCGCCGCCACCGCCGTCGCCGCACAATCCGCGCCACTCGGCGACCGGTCGCTCCACGACCTCATCGACGACGCGAACACGCTCCTCGACCGGCACGGGGACGACGTCCCTCGTCCGGAGTCGTGGCGCGCGTGGCGTCTCGTCCCGGACACGGTCGAGTTCTGGCACGGCAGCCGGGACCGCATGCACCGACGACTGCAGTACCGAGCGACGCCGTCAGGCTGGACGGCGCAGCGCCTGCAGCCCTGACCGGGTCGCCGGTCCGGGCGGCGTCAGAGCTTCTCGATCGGCGCGATCTTGATGAGGAGCTTCTTGCGCCCGGCGGCGTCGAACGCGATCTCGGCGATCCGCTTCGCGCCCTGCCCGGTGACCGCGGACACGGTGCCCTCACCGAAGTCCACGTGCTTGATCCGGTCCCCGGCGACGAGCTCCATGTCGCCGTTGTCCCGGACCTGTCCGGACACCCGGTTCGCCCACTCCGTCTTCGGACGGGTCTTCGCCGCAGCCGCAGCCCGGTCGTAGGAGCCGCCGCCCCAACCACCGCCGCCGCGGTACCCGCCGCCACCACCGAAGTTCCCCGCGGAGCCGCCGTCCCGCCGGGCGTTGAGCGCGCGGGGCTGCGTGCCACCGCGACTGTTCGCCATGCCGGGCGACTGCTTCCACTCGATGAGCCCCTCGGGGATCTCCTGCAGGAAGCGCGACGGCATGGCGACGTTGACGTCACCGAACTGCGCGCGGGTCATCGCGAGCGACAGGAACAGGGACTTCTTCGCGCGGGTGATGCCGACGTAGAAGAGCCGGCGCTCCTCGGCGGGGCCGCCCGGCTCGTTCGCCGACATGCGGTGCGGGAGCAGGTCCTCTTCCACGCCGGTGAGGAACACGGCGTCGTACTCCAGGCCCTTCGCCGTGTGCAGGGTCATCAGGGACACGGTCCCGGACGAGTCGTCGAGCTCGTCCGCCGCGGCCACGAGCGAGACCTCGGTCAGGAAGTCGGACAGCGTGCCGTCCGGGTTGTTCTTCTGGAACTCCCGCGTCACGGCGACGAGCTCGTCGATGTTGTCGGCGCGCGCGGAGTCCTGCGCGTCGGGCGACTTGCGGAGGTTCTCCAGCAGCCCGGACCCGTCCAGCAGCTGCGTCAGCGTGTCCACGACCGGCTGGCTCGCCGCGCGCGACGAGACGTCGTCGAGCAGCTCCGCGAACGCCGTGATCGCGTTCCGCACCTTCGGGCCGAAGCCGAGCTCGTCCGCGTGCCGGAGCGCGTCCCGCATCGTCGTCTCGTGCTCGTCCGCGTACCGCTGCAGGGTGGTCTCGGTGACCGCACCGATCCCCCGCTTCGGCACGTTGAGGATCCGCCGGAGCGCCATCGGGTCAGCCGGGTTGGCGACGGTGATGAGGTACGCCATGGCGTCCTTGATCTCCGCACGCTCGTAGAACTTCGTGCCGCCGAGCACCCGGTACGGGATCGCGGCGCGGATGAAGATCTCCTCGAGTGCTCGCGTCTGCGAGTTCGTCCGGTAGAACACGGCCATGTCGCGGTAGGACATGCCGTCCTCGTGCAGCCGCTGGATCTCGTCCGCGACGAACTGCGCTTCGTCGTGCCCCGTGTACCCGGTGAAGCCGACGATCTTGTCGCCGGCGCCGACGTCGGTGAACAGGTTCTTCGCCTGCCGGTCGAAGTTGTTCGCGATGACGGCGTTCGCGGCGTCGAGGATGTTCTGCGTGGACCGGTAGTTCTGCTCGAGCAGGATCACCTTCGAGTTCGGGAAGTCCCGCTCGAACTCGACGATGTTGCGGATGTCGGCACCGCGGAAGGCGTAGATGGACTGGTCCGAGTCGCCGACCACCGTGAGCGACGCCGGGGCGATCGACCCGTCGGTCTCGCGCATCCGGGCGACGTGCTGGCCCGATGCCTCGAGCGCGTCGACCTGCTCGGGCGGCACCGGCCGGGTGAGCTCGCGGATCAGCGAGTACTGCGCGTGGTTGGTGTCCTGGTACTCGTCGACGAGGATGAAGCGGAACCGCCGCTGGTACATGGCGGCGACGTCCGGGAACGCCCGGAACAGGAACACCGTCTGGCCGATGAGGTCGTCGAAGTCGAACGCGTTCGCGCGCCGGAGCTCGTCCGTGTAGCGCCGGAACACCTGGGTGAACATGACCTCTTGCGGGTCGTTCGCGTTGATGTTGCGGACGTACGAGTCGACGTCCTGCAGCTCGTTCTTGAGCTTCGAGATCTTCGCGGCAGCGGCGCCGACCGTCAGCCCGAGCTGGTCGGCGTCGTACTCCTTGATGATCCGCTTGAGGAGCGCGCGGGAGTCCGCCGAGTCGTAGATGGTGAAGGACTGCGAGAACCCGAAGCGCTCGGCTTCACGCCGGAGGATGCGGACGCACGCGGAGTGGAACGTCGAGATCCACATGCCCTGCGCCTCTTGCCCGACGAGGGCCTGGACACGCTCACGCATCTCTGCGGCGGCCTTGTTCGTGAAGGTGATCGCGAGGATCTGCGACGGCCAGGCTTCACGGTTCGCCAGCAGCAGCGCGATGCGCCGGGTGAGCACGCTCGTCTTGCCGGAGCCGGCGCCCGCCACGATGAGGAGCGACTCGCCCCGGTACTCGACGGCTTCCTTCTGCTGGGGGTTGAGGCCCGCGGTGAACGGGTCCTCGTACCCGGCGCGGTTGCCCGCGCCCTGGTCGGGCGACTGGTCGAAGGGGTCGAGCACGATCGTCATGGCCCGGTCAGTCTAGGCGCGGCCACCGACAGGACCTCGCGCGTTCGCGCTGCGCGCAGGGCCGCCCGGCACGGACCGGACGGGAGGCACGGCTCGGCCCCGGTGCGTCACCCGCGTTCGTCGACGGCCGCTCGTGCGCGGACCGCGAGGTCGGGGTGGTCCGCGAACACCCCGTCGACCCCCGTGCGCACGACCGAGGTGAACCACCGCTCCCAGTCCCCGAACGCGGCGACCTCCCCGCCCCGGCGCAGCGGGCCGGGCAGGAACCGGTTCTCCGGCCGCAAGGTCCACGTGTAGACGGCGAGGCCGGCAGCGTGCGCCCGGTCCACGATCGCGCTCCGCACCGGTCGCGGGTCGTCGACCGCGACGGTGTCCACGCCCGCCATCAGGGTCGGCAGGTCCACGCTGATGCCGTCGAACTCGCGGGCGAGACCCGCCAGCGCCTCGTCGGACCGTTCCGCGGCGTACGTGGGAGCCAGGGACCCGCGGGACGCGACCTCGTCGGCCGCGCTGCCCCGCGCCTCCTGGAGGTACACCAGCCGGCCACCCGTCCCCCGCGACCCGAGGTCCCGGAGCACGCCCTTCTCGAACGACTCGACCGTGAGCCGTCCGTCGTGGCGCCACCCGGCGTCGCCGAGGACCCCGTCGAGGAGCTCTCCCATCGGGAACCCGGCCCGTTCGAAGTACGCCGCGTGCTTCACCTCGGCCACGAGCCCCACGGGCCGTGGTGCGCCGTCGAGGACCGCGAGCAGGTCCTCGAGGCGCAGGATCGGCTCCGCGCCGTCGTGCGCTGCCGAACCGGGCCGGAGTGCGGGCAGGCGTTCGCGGACGCGCAGGGTCTGGAGCTGCGCCCACGTGAAGTCCTCGGTGAACCAGCCCGTCACCGTCTTCCCGTCGACCGTCTTCGTCGTGCGGAGGTGCGCGAACTCGGGGTGTCGTGCGACGTCGGTCGTCCCCGACACCTCGTTCTCGTGCCGGAGGACCAGGACGCCGTCACGCGTCGGGACGAGGTCCGGTTCGATCGCGTCGGCTCCGAGCTCGACCGCGAGTCGGTACGCGCTCCGGGAGTGCTCGGGCCGGTGTCCGGACGCGCCGCGGTGGGCGATCACCAGGGTCATGCGCGCACCCTACCGAGCGTGTGTGTCCACCGACACAACACGGCGCCGGGAGGCTCGACGACCCCGGCATCGGGCGGACCATCTCCCCATGACCGTCCGTTCCCTCTCCACCGCCGTCGAGCACCGCATCGACCGGGCCGCCCGCCGCGTGCTCGACGCCGGGCACCAGCCGCACCGTCCGGCCCGCGTCGCGATCACGGAGTTCCTGGTGTTCGGGGCGAAGCAGGCGTGGGCGTGCGCGTTCGGGGCGCTGCTCCTCGGGTCGATGGCCGTGGTCCACCTCACGGTGCCGGACCGGCTGCAGAACGACGTCCTCACCGTCACCGCCGTGCTCCTGCAGGTCGGGATGCTCGTGTTCGGGCTCGAGACCGTGCGCGAACTCCGCGTGGTCCTGCTGTTCCACGTCGTCGGGACCGTGATGGAGGTCTTCAAGGTGCACGTGGGGTCGTGGGCGTACGCCCCGGACGGGTTCCTCGTCCTCGCCGGCGTGCCGCTGTTCTCGGGGTTCATGTACGGCGCGGTCGGGTCGTACATGGTGCGGGTCGTCCGTCTGTTCGACCTGCGCTTCGACCGGTACCCGCCGCAGTGGACGGTCGCCGTGGTCGCGGCAGGGATCTACGTGAACTTCTTCACGCACCACGTGCTGTGGGACGCGCGGTCCGTCCTGCTCGCACTCGTGGTCCTGCTCTTCGTACGGACGACGATGCACGTGCGCATCCACCGGGCCACCCTGCGGATGCCGGTGCTCGTCGCGATGGGTCTCGTCGCCCTGTTCATCTGGCTCGCGGAGAACGTCGCGACCTGGGCGGGGGCGTGGAGCTACCCCGGACAGGAGGCGGCGTGGCACCCGGTCGCCCCCACGAAGATCGTCGCGTGGCTCCTGCTCATGATGATCTCGGTCGCGCTGGTCACGTGGTGCTACCCGGCCCTGACGGGAGGCACGGCTGCGGTCCGCCCCGCCGCGCCCGTCCGTCGGTCGGCTGGCTCACGACGAGTTCGGGGCGGGCGTGCAGCGGGCCTTCGTAGGCTGCCCTCGCCGGGTTCCTCGGGATCCGCGTCCGCTCGCCGCGAATCCTCAGCCTTTCGCGGTGACGCGCCCCTAGGCTGAGAGGACTCGAATCTCCAAGGAAGAGGACACCATGGCCTTCAAGCCCGGTTTCGACCAGTCCCCCGCCTTCAACGACCAGGGCCGTGGCGCCTGGGGCGCCGGTGCCGGTCAGCAGCAGGCGGGCTGGGGACAGACCCCGCAGCAGGGCGGCATGACCCCCGAGCAGCTGCAGTACATGTACGACCGCCCGTCGGCCACCACGGTCGACACGGACCGCATGTCGTACGAGGACACCATCGTCAAGACGCTCCTCGCGTTCGGCGTGCTCATCGTCGGTGCGGTCGCCGGCTGGAACCTGCCGCCGGTCGTCTGGATCGTCGGTGCGCTGGTCGGCTTCGTGCTGGCACTCGTCAACACCTTCAAGAAGAAGCCGTCGCCGGCCCTCGTGCTCGCCTACTCCTTCTTCGAGGGCCTGTTCATCGGTGGTATCTCGGGGCTCTACAACAGCCAGTTCGAGGGCATCGTCACGCAGGCGGTGTTCGGCACCCTCGGTGTCTTCGCCGTGACGCTGCTGCTGTTCCTCTCCGGCAAGGTCCGTGCGACGCCGAAGGCCACCCGGTTCTTCCTCGTGGCGATGGTCGGGTACATGGCGTTCTCGCTCGTGAACCTCGTCCTCATGTGGACCGGTGTGACCGACACGGCGTTCGGCCTGATGGGTGCTCCGAGCTTCCTGTTCGGCATCCCGTGGGGCGTCCTGATCGGCGTGTTCGTGGTCCTCATGGCCGCGTACTCGCTGGTGCTCGACTTCGACCAGATCAAGACCGGCGTCCAGCGCGGCGCCCCGAAGATCTACGCGTGGACGGCGGCCTTCGGCCTCATCGTCACCCTCGTGTGGCTCTACCTCGAGATCCTGCGCATCCTCGCCATCATCGCGAGCAGCCAGCGCAACTGATCGCTCGTACGACACGAAGGGCCCCGGCACCGCCGGGGCCCTTCGTCGTCCCGGGCGCGGTGTTGTGGCTCTCAGCTCCGGCCGCACAACGCGGCGGCGGAACGCGCAGCCGCCCCGCACGAGGACGGGCCCGGCACGCAGTGCGCACCGGGCCCGTCAGCTCAGGAGGGTCACTCCCACTCGATCGTCCCCGGCGGCTTCGACGTGACGTCGAGCACGACGCGGTTCACGTCGGGGACCTCGTTGGTGATGCGGTTCGAGATCTTCGCGAGCGTGTCGTACGGCAGGCGCGTCCAGTCGGCCGTCATGGCGTCCTCCGACGAGACCGGGCGGAGCACGATCGGGTGCCCGTAGGTGCGGCCGTCGCCCTGGACCCCGACCGAGCGGACATCGGCGAGCAGGACGACCGGGCACTGCCAGATCTCCTCGTCGAGGCCCGCCGCGGTGAGTTCCTCGCGCGCGATCTTGTCGGCCGCGCGGAGCAGCTCGAGGCGGTCCTTCGTGACCTCGCCGACGATGCGGATGCCGAGCCCCGGGCCGGGGAACGGCTGACGGCCGACGATGACCTCGGGCAGCCCGAGCTCGCGGCCCACGGCGCGGACCTCGTCCTTGAACAGGGTGCGCAGCGGCTCCACGAGCTCGAAGGTCATGTCCTCGGGCAGACCGCCGACGTTGTGGTGCGACTTGATGTTCGCCGTGCCCGCGCCGCCGCCGGACTCGACGACGTCGGGGTAGAGCGTGCCCTGCACGAGGAACTTGACCTCGCCGGCGTCGGAGTCGGACGCCGCTGCGTCCGCACGGGCCTCGAGCACGAGGGCCTCGGCTGCTGCCTCGAACGTGCGGATGAACTCACGCCCGATGATCTTGCGCTTCTGCTCCGGGTCGCTCACGCCCGCGAGTGCGTCGAGGAACTGCTGCTCGGCGTCGACCGTCACGAGCCGGACGCCGGTGGAGGCGACGTAGTCCTCTTCCACCTGCTTGCGCTCGTCGGCGCGGAGGAGGCCGTGGTCGACGAACACGCAGGTGAGCTGGTCACCGACGGCCCTGTGCACGAGGGCGGCGGCCACGGCGGAGTCGACCCCGCCGGAGAGGCCGGCGATGACGCGGGCCGAACCCACCTGCGAGCGGATCCGCTCGACCTGCTCCTCGATGACGTTCGCGGAGTTCCAGTCCCCCGGCAGCCCGGCGGCGCGGTGCAGGAAGTTCTCGAGGACGGCCTGGCCGTACACGGAGTGCTTGACCTCGGGGTGCCACTGCACGCCGTAGAGCTTGCGCTCGTCAGAGGCGAAGGCGGCGACGGGGGTCGAGGCGCTCGACGCGAGGACCTCGAAGCCCTCCGGTGCCTTCGACACCGAGTCTCCGTGGGACATCCACGTGACCTGGGACTCGGGCTGGTCGCCGAGCAGCGTGCTGCCCGAGCCCGCGAGCGTGACGTCGGTCGCGCCGTACTCGCGGAGACCGGTGTGCGCGACCTCGCCGCCCAGCGCGGACGCCATCGCCTGGAACCCGTAGCAGATGCCGAGCACGGGGACGCCGAGGTCGAGGATCTCGCCGTCGAGCGACGGGGCACCGTCCTCGTACACGGACGACGGGCCGCCGGAGAGCACGATCGCCGCAGGGTCCTTCTCGCGGACCTGTTCCGCCGTGATCGAGTGCGGGACGATCTCGCTGTACACGTTCGCCTCACGCACACGACGCGCGATCAACTGCGCGTACTGGGCGCCGAAGTCGACGACCAGGACGGGGCGCTGTTCGGTCTCGCTCACCGAGCGGCCTCCTTCTCACGCTGCTGGGCAGCGGTCAGCTCGTGGTAGGTGTCCATGGCCTTCTGCTGCATGCGGTGCTCGACCACGAAGGACATGAACGGGATGATGCCGCCGAGGGCGATGAGCAGGAAGCGCTGCGGCTTCCAGCGCATGATGCTCCAGAGACGGAAGTCGGTGAACAGGTAGAGCACGTACAGCCAGCCGTGCGCGATGAGGATCGCGGTCGACAGGTTGAAGGTGCCCGGTGCTTCACCAGCCGTGCCGTTGGGCACGAAGAAGGCGCCACCGCCGAGCTGCATCTCGAGCTGGAGCGGGGTGTACTTGATCACCATCTCGACCACCAGGGCGAGCAGCAGCACACCCGTGATGTACGCGGAGACGCGGTACCACTTCACCGCACCCGGGATCTTCGGGACGTCGCGGGGTCGGACGGTCAGGGCCATATCGGCCATCCTACCGTCGGACGGCGGTGGCTCCGGAGCCGGCGGCCGCCTCGGCGGCCTCGCGCTCCTCCTCCTGCTCGCGCTCCCAGGCGTCCTTGACGAACCGGTACCAGAGGAACACCGCGAACCCGGCGAAGACGGCCCACTCGACGGCGTAGAAGAGGTTGAGCCAGTCGAACTGGACGTCGCGCGTCGGGGCACGGTCGGCGACGGTGCCGAGGTCGGCGGCCTTCGCGGTCGTCCCGTCGGCGACCACGTACCCGAGGTACATGCGGTCGTCGAAGTGCTGCCAGGTGTTCACGAACCGAGCGGGTGCGACCGCGGAGTACGCACCCTGGTCGAACGCGTCCTGGTCCGGCGACTCCTCGGGGTAGTACCGCCCCTGCACGGTCAGCTGCTGGCCGTCCGCGAGCCGGTCCCCGCCCGCGACGGCATCGCGTCGCTCGTCCGACCAGCCGATGACGACGGGCAGGCTCGCGCCCGTCTCGGCGTCGACCAGGTGCCCCACGGTCTGGAACGTCCCGCCACCGCTGCGTCCGGTCAGCACCGTGGTGTCACCGGCGACGAACGTGCCGGTCACCGTCACACGCTGCCCGGCGATCTTCTCGGTCGCGGGCTCCATCGGCGCGGTGACGTCGTCGAGCGCCTTGCGGGTCTCGGTCGTCGCGGGCAGGGGCGTGCCGTTGGCGATGCTGCGCTCGAGCTGCCACTTGCCGAGGGCCGCGAACACGGCTGCCAGCACGAGCGCCAGCACGAGCAGCGCGATCCACCTCGGTCGTCGGGCAACGGCCCACATTCGTATCAGTACTCCGGATCGCGCTGTCGGACCGGGCGTTCGGGGCGCTCGGTGGGGGTCTCGACCGACGCCGTCGCGGGTTCGGACGACGCCTCCGGGGACCCATTCTCGCGCTCTTCCCTGCCCGCAGCCTCCACGAGTGCGAACTCCTCCGCGAACTGCCGGTCACGCTCGGCCCGTCGCGCCGCGGCGGCAGCGTCCTGATCGGCGACACCCGCCTCGGCCGCGGCGTCGATCGCCTGGTCGAGCGCCGGACCGGCCGGGATCCCGCCGTCGGCGCCCGCAGCGCCGCCGGAGCGCCCGAGCCGTACACGGAGGCGCTGGCGCAGCCGCGCCACGCGGGCTGGGCGCACCACGAGGCGGCCGATCCGGTCCGAGTTGACGGCGAGCAGCGGGCCCAGGATGGCCATGACGAGGACGTAGAGGCCCGCGAACGCGGTGATCCGCGCCTCCAGGCCGGCGGCAGCCGAGAGCGTCGCGAGGATGAGCGCGAACTCGCCGCGGTTCACCAGGATGACGGCGGTGTTGATGCCCTGCTGGACGTTGAAGCCGTTCATGCGGGCGACGATCTGCCCCGCGACCGCGTTGAGCACGACCGTCATGCCGATCGCGCCGAGGACCGGCCAGAGCACCTCGCCGAAGGTCGACAGGTCGAGGCCGAGCCCGAAGTTCACGAAGAAGAACGCCGCGAAGACGTCGCGCATCGGCAGGGCGAGCTGCTCGATGCGGTCCCGGTACCGTGTGGCACCGCAGAGCAGACCGATCACGAACGCGCCGATCGCGTCGGTGACGCCGAGCAGGTCACCGATGCCGCCGAACATGACCGCGAGGCCGAAGAACAGGACCGTGAACAGCTCGTCGTCGCGGGTCGCGAAGATCTTCGACACCCACTTGCCGGCGAACCGGGCGAGGGTGAACATCACGACGAGGAACCCGAAGGCGAGAGCGAGCTTGCCGACCACGGCCCACACGTTCGTGTCGCCGGAGAGCACCACGGAGACGATCGCCAGGTAGATCGCGATGAAGACGTCCTCGATCACGGTGACGCCGAGGATCATCGGTGTTTCGTCGTTCGCCAGGCGCCGCAGCTCGATGAGCAGCTTCGTCACGATCGCGCTCGACGACGTCGCCGTCATGCCGGCGATGATCAGGGCCTCGCGGGTGCCCCAGCCGAGCGAGAACCCGAAGGCGAACCCGATCCCCATGTTGATGGCGACGTAGGTGCCGCCGGAGACCAGGAGCTTGCCGGCGTTGCCGTAGAACTCCTCTTGATCGAACTCCAACCCGAGGTTGAAGAGCAGGAGGATCAGCCCGAACGTCGCGATGAGCTCGATCGTGTGCGACTCGACGTTCAGGCCGATCCACGGGGTGTGCGGGCTCGCGATGAGCCCGACCACCATGTAGATCGGGATGGCGGGCAGACCGATGGTCTTGCCCAGGCGTCCGAGGACGTAGGCGATGATGAACAGGCCGCCGATGGTCAGCAGCTCACCACCCAGGTGCACCGGCTAGCTCCCGGGCGGCGCCTCGGCGGCCGCGGCCGCCAGCTGTCCGCTGCGGTAGAAGGAGAACGCCTTGGCGACCTTCTCGGGGGCGCCGGCGACGACGATGGTGTCACCGGGGAACACGACGAAGTCGGGCGAGGGGGCGGGGTTGGCGCTGTCGCCACGGACGACCGCGACGACCGTCAGGCCGATGAAGCCGGAGTCGTGCAGGTCGCCGAGGGGCTTGCCCGCGATCGCGTCCTCGTAGTCGACGCTGAACCAGTCGATCGACAGGCCGGGGATCTCGTCGAGCTTGTCGAGCCCCTCGGTGATCCGGGTGCCGCCGAGCAGTTCGGCGAGCGTGTGGGCTTCGTCCTCGCTCAGGCGCAGCGAGACCTTCTCGGACTTGTCCGCGCCGTCGGAGACGTCGGCGAACGAGATGAGGTCGGAGTGTCCCGACCGGTGCGTGATGACACCGCACTTGCCACCGTCGTCGGTGTAGAAGCTGTGCAGCACGCCGACTCCGGGGAGTTTGACGCGATGGACGTCGACCATGATGGCTCCCTTGGTGAGTACCCCGATGATAACCACCGGGTGGTCCTGCGCATTCCACGCGCTATGGTCTGCGGATGGGGTGGACGCGGATCGTCGTGACGGTCGTCGCGGTGCTGGTCGTCGCGGCGTACGCAGCGCTGCTGGCGGTGGTCGCGCTGGTGCTCGATCCGCTCGCGGCCGTCCCGGGGACGCCGCTGCCGGACATCTACCGGCACCTCGAGCGCCAGGGCTTCGACACCCGGGCTGACGTGGTCGGCGTGCTCGTGCAGGCGCTGATCGGCGTCGGGCTCGCGCTCCTCGTCGCCGTCGTCACGCTCGTCCGCCGGACCCCGGCCCACTTCGTCGCCGCGTGGATGCTCGCGGTCGTCGCCGCGGGCGCGGTCGCGGTGTTCGCGTCCGGGTTCCAGCTCGGCATGGACGTCGCCGACGGCTACGGGGTGGGCGGCGAGGACCACACGGTGTGGTCGGGGGTCCTGTACTGGTGCAGCCTCGTCGCGCTCGTCGGGGTCCCCGTGGTGCTCGTCCTCGGCGAACGACGGTGGGCGCATCGGGTCGCGTCGGGCACGCGACCCGTCTGACGGACGGGAGGCGCGGGGCGGGGCCGCACCGCGCCTCCCGTCCGCTGGGGCCTACTCCGGCTCGGACGTCTTCTCGCCGACCACCTGTTCGTCGGAGGCCTTCGCGCCGTCGGCGCCGCTCGACCGGCCGCCGCCGACCACGACGTCGTCCTCGTCGAAGCCGAACGCGATGTCCGGCGCCTCGAGCCGCACGCGGTCCGCGGACTCGTCGTCGGGCTGCAGCTGCGACTCCCGTTCGGCGGCCACGCGCTTCAGGTAGTTCGCGACCTCGTTCTCCGTCGTCTCCTGGTCCCAGCCGAGGACCTCGGCCATGAGCTTGGCGGCCACCGGAGCTGCCGACTCCCCGCGGTCCCACGCCTCGATCGAGATGCGGGTCCGGCGGGCGAGGACGTCCTCCAGGTGCAGGGCACCCTCGTGCGACGCGGCGTACACGACCTCGGCGCCGATGTAGTCGTCGGCCTGGGGCAACGGCTCCGCGAGTGCGGGGTCCTGCTGCACGAGCCGCAGCACCTCGGTCGCCTGCGTGCCGTAGCGGTTGAGCAGGTGCTCGATCCGGACCTTGTGCACGCCGAACTGCCGAGCGGTGCGGCCACGGCGGTTCCACGCGGCCGGGTAGCCCTCGGCGCCGAGCAGCGGGATGTCCTCGGTCGTCGACTCGGGGATCTTGCCGTCCATCGCGGCGACGGCCTCGTCGATCGCGTCCTTGCCCATCACGCGGTACGTGGTCCACTTGCCGCCCGCGACGACGACGAGTCCGGGGACGGTGTGCGCGACGACGTGCTCGCGGCTGAGCTGCGAGGTCTGGTCGGACTCCCCCGCGAGCAGCGGGCGGAGGCCGGCGTAGACACCCTCGACGTCCTCGCGGGTGAGCGGGACCGCGAGCACCTTGTTGACGTGCTCGAGGATGTAGTCGATGTCCGCCGCGGTCGCTGCCGGGTGTGCCTTGTCGAGGTTCCAGTCGGTGTCCGTCGTGCCGACGAGCCAGTGCCGGCCCCACGGGATGACGAACAGCACGCTCTTCTCGGTGCGCAGGATCATGCCGGTGTTCGACTGGAAGCGGTCGCGCGGGATCACCAGGTGCACGCCCTTCGACGCCCGCACCTTGAACTGCCCGCGGGTGCCGACCATCGCCTGGGTGTCGTCGGTCCAGACGCCCGTCGCGTTGACGACCTGCTTCGCCCGGATGTCGAACCGCTCGCCGGTCTGGATGTCGTGCGCGTGTGCCCCGACCACCCGCTCCCCGACCTTGATGAAGCCCTCGATGCGGACCCGGCTCGCGGCGTGCGCGCCGTACGACGCCGCGGTGCGGACGAGCGAGGCGACGTAGCGGGCGTCGTCGACCTGGGCGTCGTAGTAGGTCATGCCGCCGATGAAGGCGTCCTTCTTCAGCCCCGGCATGTTCTTGAGGACCTGCTTCCGGCTGAGGTGCCGGTGGTGCGGGACCCCCGGCGGACGGCCGCCGGACCAGCTGAAGACGTCGTACATCGCCATGCCGATGCCGATGTAGAAGCGTTCCCACACGCGGTGGTTGAGCGGGTAGAGGAAGCGCACGGGCTTCACCAGGTGCGGGGCGATGCGTTGGAGGAGCAGTCCGCGTTCGATCAGGGCCTCACGGACGAGGGCGAAGTTCAGCTGCTCGAGGTACCGGATGCCGCCGTGCACGAGCTTCGACGAGCGGCTCGACGTCCCGGAACCCCAGTCGCGGGCCTCGACGATCCCGACGCTGAGACCGCGCGTGACGGCGTCGAGCGCACTGCCGCCGCCGACGATGCCGCCGCCGACGACCAGGACGTCGAGCTCCCGGGTCTTCATCGCCTCGATCGCCGCGGCACGCTCGTCCGGGCCGAGCTTCGCGGACGGGTCGAACCCGACCCCGTTCGCGTTCGTGCTGGTGCTGGTGGTTGCCTTCGCCATCGTCGCCTCCGAGTCGCGGTCGGCGCCGGGGCGTCACCGCGTCACTGCTGGTGGTACGGCGCCACGACCACTTCTACTCGCTGGAACTCCTTGACGTCGGAGTATCCGGTCGTCGCCATCGAACGACGCAGCGCACCGACGAGGTTCGCGCGGCCGTCCCAGCTCGGGGTCGGTCCGTTCAGGACGTTCTCGAGCGGCGCGATCGTGCCCACCTCGACCCGGCGGCCACGCGGGAGCTCCGTGTGGTGCGCCTCGGCGCCCCAGTGGAAGCCACCGCCGGGCGCCTCGGCCGCGCGGGCGAGCGCGGTGCCGAGCATGACGGCGTCCGCACCCGTGGCGATCGCCTTCACGATGTCACCCGCGGTGTCGAGCCCGCCGTCCGCGATCACGTGCACGTAGCGGCCGCCGGACTCGTCCAGGTAGTCGCGGCGAGCGCCGGCGACGTCCGCGACGGCCGTGGCCATCGGGGCGTGGATGCCCAGGGCGGCACGGGTCGTCGACGCGGCACCGCCACCGAAGCCGACGAGGACGCCGGCGGCGCCGGTGCGCATGAGGTGCAGTGCCGAGGTGTAGGTCGAGGCGCCGCCCACGATCACCGGCACGTCGAGCTCGTAGATGAACTTCTTGAGGTTGAGCGGCTCCTGGTTCTGGGAGACGTGCTCGGCCGAGACCGTCGTGCCGCGGATGACGAAGAGGTCGACCCCGGCGTCGACGACGGTCTGCGAGAACTCCTGCGTGCGCTGCGGGCTGAGCGACCCGGCGACCGGGACGCCGGCAGCGCGGATCTCGGCCAGGCGTGCGGTGATCAGCTCGGCCTTGATCGGCTCGGAGTAGATCTCCTGCATGCGCTTCGTGACGTTGCCGTCGGTGAGCGTCTTGATCTCGTCGTAGTAGGGCGTCGGGTCCTCGTACCGGGTCCAGAGCCCCTCGAGGTCGAGCACGCCGAGGATGCCGAGCTTGCCCATCTGGATGACGGTGGCCGGCGAGGACACCGAGTCCATGGGTGCCGAGAGGATCGGCGACGCGAACGTGAAGGCGTCGATCGACCACTGGACGTTCACGTCACGCGGGTCACGCGTGCGTCGCGAGGGGACCACCGCGATGTCGTCGAACGCGTACGCCCGCCGTCCGCGCTTGCCTGCACCGATCTCGACTTCACTCACCCGGCAAGCCTAGCGGTCGGTGTGTCGGCGTTGCACTGGCCGCTGCCGTCGCTTCCGGAGCACCCGCAGCGTCAGGCCGAGCAGGACCGCGAGGACCACCAGGACGCCGAGGAGTGCGGCCGCGACCTTGACGAGCAGCGCCGCGCCGACGAAGAGCACGGCGAAGAGCACCCAGACGAGGGCGTCGAGCACGAGGGGGCCGGGTGTCCGCACGTCGGGAACGATACCGACCCAGGGACGGACACCGCGCCTCCCGTCCGGCCGACGGGTCAGGAGGAGGGCCGTGCGGCGCACCAGCGTCTTCGCACGACCCCCCTCGGTGCGGATGCCACCCCCACAGCGGCACCCGCGCATCGACGGGCGCTACCGCGCCGCGTCGACGTCCTTGGCGAGCGTCCCCAGGTACAGCTCGATGACCTTCGGGTCGTCGGCGAGCTCGCGCCCGGTGCCCGAGTACGCGTTCCTCCCCTGGTCGAGCACGTACCCACGATCGCAGATCTGCAGACAGCGTCGCGCGTTCTGCTCCACCATGATGATCGACACACCGGCCTTGTTGATCCGGCGTGTGCGGATGAACGTCTCGTCCTGCCGCACCGGCGACAGTCCGGCGGAGGGCTCGTCGAGCAGCAGCACCTTCGGGTCCATCATGAGCGCGCGCGCCATCGCGACCGACTGCCGTTCGCCGCCGGAGAGCGACCCGGCACGCTGGCTGCGTCGCTGCCCGAGGACGGGGAACAGGTCGTAGATGACCTCGAGCCGCTCGGCGAACTTCCTGGGCCGGAGGTACAGGCCCATCTGCAGGTTCTCCTCGATGGAGAGCGAGGGGAAGACGTTGTTCGTCTGCGGGACGAAGCCGACGCCGGCCTGCACGAGCTTGTTCGCCCTGAGGTTGGTGATGTCCTCGCCCTGCAGGGTCACCGACCCCTCGCGGATGGACACCAGGCCGAACAGGGCCTTGAGGAGCGTGGACTTGCCGGCGCCGTTCGGCCCGATGATGCCGATGAGCTCCCCGGGGTAGCAGTCCAGGTCGCAGCCGTTGAGGATGTTCACCCCGGGCAGGTACCCGGCGACGAGGTTCTTCGCGCTGAGCACGGGCTCCAGCGTCGCTGTCGGAGCGGAGGCGCGGCTCGCGTCGGCGGCGTTCGTTGCGTCGGTCATCGTGTGGCCTCCTGCTCGTCTTCCTCGCGACGGGTCTCCGCCGCGTCCTCTTCCGCCACTTCCTCGGCGAGTTCCTCGTAGGTCTCCTCGGTGAGGAGCGCGTCGTCGCCGAGGTCGGTGTCGTGGTGGGCGCCGAGGTACGCGTCGATCACGGCCCGGTCGTCCATCACGGTGTCCGCCGGCCCCTCGGCGACGACCTTGCCCTCGGCCATCACGACGACCCAGTCCGAGATGTGCCGGACCATGTGCATGTCGTGCTCGACGAACAGCACCGTCATGCCGTCGTCGCGGAGCGACTGGATGTGTCCGAGCAACGACTGCGTCAGGGCGGGGTTCACACCGGCCATCGGTTCGTCGAGCATGATCATCGTCGGGTCGGACATCAGCGCCCGCGCCATCTCGAGGAGCTTGCGCTGCCCGCCGGACAGCGAGCCGGCGTAGTCGTCCTGCTTCTCGAGGAGCTTGAACCGGGCGAGCAGGTCCTCGGCCTTGGCGGTGATCTCCCGCTCGCGCCCGGCCCAGACCGGCTTCACCAGGGCGGCGAAGAAGTTCTCGCCGGGCTGTTGGCGGGCGCCGAGGAGCATGTTCTCCATCACCGTCAGACGGCTGAGCGCCTTGGTCAGCTGGAACGTGCGGACCATGCCCTCCTTCGCGATCCGGGTCGCCCCGGTCTTCTGCAGGGTGCGCCCGTCGAACGTCGTGCGTGCCCCCGGGCTCGGCTTGTCGAACCCGGTCAGGAGGTTGAAGAACGTCGTCTTGCCGGCGCCGTTCGGTCCGATGAGGGCGGTGATGGAGCCACGCTGGACCTCGAGGTGATCCACGTCGACCGCGGTCATGCCGCCGAAGTGCCGGGTGACGCCGTCGACGACGAGGATCGGGTCGGTCTTGGGGTGGGGGTACGGCTCAGACACTGAACGTCAGCTCCTTCTTGTTGCCGAGGAGGCCCTGGGGACGGAACACGATGAGGAGCATGAGCGCGACGCCGACGAGCACGTAGGAGAACTGCTCGGCCTGCTGCTGGCTCATGATCGAGTCCGGGATGAAGTCGCTCGCCACGGTGCGGATGAAGAGGCGGACGACGAAGAACAGCACCGCGCCGAGCACCGGCCCGAAGACCGTCGCCGCTCCGCCGAGGATGAGCGCCGTCCAGATGAAGAACGTCATCGAGCGCCCCATCGCGTCGGGCTGCACCGAGCTCGGCAGGACGTAGAGGACCCCGGCGAGCGCTCCGAGCGCACCGCCGAAGACGAGCGCCTGCATCTTGTACGAGTAGACGTTCTTGCCGAGGGAGCGCACGGCGTCCTCGTCCTCGCGGATGGCCTTGACCACGCGTCCCCACGGGCTCCGCATGAGCAGGAACAGGACGAGGGTGAAGAGCGCGACCAGCCCCCAGGCGACGATCCGGATCCACCAGCCGTTGACGCCGTTGTTCGCGTACGTGAACCAGAGGATGGTCGTCGTGCCGTCGGGCAGCGGGCTGAGCGCGTTGAACGGGTCGCGGTAGGCCGAGCCTGCGATGCCGTTCGACCCGCCGGTCGTCGTGGTGAGGAGGCTCGAGCGACCGACCATGCGGATGATCTCGGCGCCGGAGATGGTCACGATGGCCAGGTAGTCGCCCCGCAGCCGCAGGGTGGGGATGCCGAGGATGACCGCGAAGACGATGGCCACGGCGAGCGCGACGAGCAGTGCGACGACGAACGGCAGCCCGTTCGTGATCGAGATCGCGAACCCGTAGGCACCGAGCAGCAGGAACGCCGCCTGGCCCATGTTGATCAGGCCCGTGAGCCCGAAGTGGACGTTGAGGCCGATCGCCGCCAGGGCGAACGCCGCCGTCGTCGGCGCGAGGGCCTCCTGCGTCAGTGCCGCCAGCAGGTTGGTGATGTAGTCCATGCTGCGCTCCCTTAACCGATCCGCTCGGCGCGGCCGAAGATGCCCTGCGGTCGGAACAGCAGGATGAGGATGAGGATCACGAGGGCCGTGGCGTACTTGAAGTCACCCGGCAGGACGAGGTTCGTCAGTTCGACGACGACGCCGATGATCATCGAGCCCGCGAGCGCCCCGTAGGCGGTGCCGAGTCCGCCGAGGGTGACCGAGGCGAACATGAGCAGCAGCAGCTGGAGACCGGTCTGCCAGTTCACGCCGTTGAGGACGAGACCGAGCATGACGCCGGACAACCCGGCGAGGCCCGCGGCGAGCGTCCACACGAACCGGATCACCCGGTCGACGTCGATGCCGGACGCGCTGGCGAGCGCCGGGTTGTCCGACACCGCCCGCGTCGCCCGCCCGAACCGTGTCTTGGCGAGGAACAGCCCGGTGCCGACGAGCACGACGAGCGCGATGCCCATCGCGACGTACGACTGCACCGTCAGGGTGAGCCCGGCGAAGGTGACGGTCTCGGGGTTGCCCTGCTGGATCCGGACGGTCGAGGCGCCGAAGAAGTACTGGAACGCGTACTGGGCCGCGATCGAGAGACCGATCGTCACGATCATGAGCTGCGTCAGGCTGATCCGCTTCCGACGGAGCGGCCGCCAGATCGCGGCGTCCTGCAGGTAGCCCGTCGCGGCGCAGAGCAGCGTGACCACGATCCCCGTCACCCAGATGTTCCAGCCGAGCTGGTTCGCGAACACGTAGGCGAGGAGACCACCGAGCGTCACCTGCTCGCCGTGCGAGAAGCTCGACAGGCCCGTCGTCCCGTAGATCAGCGAGAGCCCGACTGACGCGAGCGCGATGAGCAGCCCGAGGCGGATGCCCGAGGCGAACTGCTGCCAGGCGCGCGCCGGGGAGACGCTGCTCGCGTCGGCCTCGGTGGTGGCGCCGCGCTGGTCCGACAGCTGGAAGATCTGCCCGACGTTCTGGTTGAGGTTCGCCTGCACGGTGCGCTCGGCGTCCTCGGCGTTGGTCAGGAACTGCCCGTCCGGCAGGGAGTCCTGGTCGACGCTGACGGTGTAGCGGCCGGCGGTGTCGATGCGGACGGACCAGCGGCCGGTGTCGTTCGTCGTCGCGGTCTGCGCGAAGCCGCCCGGTCCCTCGACGTCGACGTCGACGCCCTGGGCCGGATCGCGCTCGGAGTCGAGGATGGTGCCCTGGATGCAGCCGTTGGTCGGGCTGACGGTGCAGGGCGCACCGGTCGCCGGGGCGGTCTCGGCGGTGGCACTGCTGGTCGGGGCGGTCGTGGCCGCGCCCGCCGGCAGCGTCACCGCCCAGTCGATGAGGAAGGTCGCCAGGAACGCCGCTGCGAGCACGGCCGCGAGGACCGTCCTGCGACGCCTGACCGGGGAGTTGGAACGCACGGGAGAGCCTCTCGTTCGGATGTCGAGAGACGCTAGGGGGATTGTGTGACACCCGTGTTTCCAACTCGTTCCCCCTGTGAGTCGTACTCGAGATGTGACGCGCGTGCAGGACGGACCGGGCCGGGGGCGGAAGCGATCCGCGCCTCCCGACCGGAATGCGCGATTGCCCGCGCGCGTTAGCATGTCCTATCCGGAACCCGCCGCAGCGTTCCCGGTGTCTCGACCACTTCACCTCGCCCACGAAGGGGACCCATGGACCAGCCGGATCCGTTCGGATTCATCGGACTCACGTACGACGACGTCATGCTCCTGCCGGGGCACACCGACGTCATCCCGAGCGAGGCGTCGACCGCGTCCCGCCTGACGAAGCGGATCAGCGTCAACGTGCCGCTGCTCTCCGCGGCCATGGACACCGTGACCGAGGCCCGGATGGCCATCGCCATGGCGCGCCAGGGCGGCATCGGGATCCTGCACCGCAACATGTCGATCGCCGACCAGGCGGCCGCCGTCGACAAGGTGAAGCGCTCCGAGTCGGGCATGATCACCAACCCGGTGACGACGACCCCGGACGCCACCGTGGCCGAGGTCGACGCGCTCTGCGGACAGTTCCGTGTCTCCGGCCTGCCGGTGGTCGAGGGCGACGGCAAGCTCGTCGGCATCATCACCAACCGTGACATGCGCTTCGTCGCGCCGTTCGAGCACCAGACGACGCTCGTCCGCGACGTCATGACCAAGGCGCCGCTCATCACGGCCCCGGTCGGCATCGACCCCGACGACGCCGTGGCGATCTTCGCCGAGCACAAGATCGAGAAGCTCCCGCTCGTGGACGAGGCCGGTCGGCTCAAGGGCCTCATCACGGTGAAGGACTTCGACAAGAGCGAGAAGTACCCGGACGCCACCAAGGACGAGGGCGGTCGCCTGCGCGTCGGTGCGGCCATCGGCTTCTTCGGCGACGCGTGGCAGCGTGCCACCGCCCTGCTCGAGGCCGGTGTGGACGTGCTCGTCGTCGACACCGCGAACGGTGAGAGCGAGGGCGTGCTCGACATGGTGCGCCGCATCAAGGCGGACCCGGCGTTCGCGGGCGTGGACGTCATCGGCGGCAACGTGGCGACGCGCTCCGGCGCGCAGGCGCTCATCGACGCCGGTGTCGACGCGGTCAAGGTCGGGGTCGGCCCGGGCTCGATCTGCACCACGCGCGTCGTCGCGGGTGTCGGCGTCCCGCAGGTGACCGCCGTCTACGAGGCCTCGCTCGCCGCTCGTGAGGCCGGTGTCCCGATCATCGCCGACGGCGGCCTGCAGTACTCGGGTGACATCGCGAAGGCCCTGGTGGCCGGCGCGGACACCGTGATGCTCGGCTCGCTGCTCGCCGGGACGGACGAGTCCCCGGGCGACCTGGTCTTCGTGAACGGCAAGCAGTTCAAGGCATACCGGGGCATGGGCTCCCTCGGGGCGCTGCAGACGCGTGGCAAGAAGACCTCGTACTCGAAGGACCGCTACTTCCAGGCCGACGTCCCCTCGGACGACAAGCTCATCCCCGAGGGCATCGAGGGCCAGGTCCCCTACCGCGGCTCGGTCGGCAACGTCGTGTACCAGCTCGTCGGCGGGCTGCGGCAGTCGATGTTCTACGTCGGCGGCCGGACCGTGCCCGAGCTGAAGGCGCGCGGCAAGTTCGTCCGCATCACGGCGGCGGGGCTGAAGGAGTCCCACCCGCACGACATCCAGATGGTCGTCGAGGCGCCGAACTACAGCCGCTAGCGACACCAGGACGACGGACGGCCCCGGAGCACACGCTCCGGGGCCGTTCCCGTGTCCGGACCCTCGGTTCCCCGCGTCGCGTTCGGTCAGGCGGAGCGCCAGTCGTCCGAGGTGATGTGGCTGCCGCCGTGCGGACCCATCTGCAGCATCCCGCCGTCGACCGGCAGGGACACCCCGGTGATGTACGACGCGGCCCGGGACGCCAGGAACGCCACCGCCGCCGCGATCTCCCACGCGTCGCCCGGGCGTCCGAGCGGCACCCCGGGACGGCTGATCGTGTGCGGGTCCTCGTCCTCGGCGCCCGTCATCCGGGTCGCGATCTCGCCCGGGGCGACCGCGTTCGCCGTGATGCCGTGTTCCGCCAACTCGATGGCGATCGTCTTCAGCAGACCTCCGAGCCCGTGCTTCGCGGCGTCGTACGCGCTCGAGCCGTAGCGCGGCTGGTGCTCGTGCACGCTCGTGATCCCGATGATGCGGCCGCCGTTGCCCGCCGCGACCATGTGCCGGGCCGCGGCCTGGATCGTCACGAATGCGCCGTCGAGGTCGGTCGAGACGGTGTGCCGCCACTGCTCGACCGTCATCTCGAGGAACGGGGCGTTGTCGCCCGTCCCGGCGTCGGCGACGAAGACGTCGACGCCGCCGAGCTGCTCGACGAGCCGGTCGATGCCCTGTCCGGCGGACGCGAGGTCGGACACGTCGACCTGTTCGACGACGGCGGTCCGTCCGAGGGCCCGGACCTCGGCGGCGGTGGCCTCGGCACGGTCCGGCTCGGACAGGTAGGTGATGCCGACGTCCATGCCGGCGCTCGCGAGCGCGACGGCGGTCGCCCGGCCGATGCCTGATTCCGCGCCGGTGATGATGGCCCTGGTGGGCTGGAAGTCACTCATGCCGCGGACCGTACGCCGCGCCTCCCGGGTGCCGTGCCGGACCGTCCACCGCACGCGGGCAGCGCGGGGCCGTACGTCACGGGACGGTAACGAAACACTTTCCGTACCACCCCGTCACACCGCCGAAACACCCGGACCCTACGTTCTCTCACATCCCCAGCGACGTCCCGACGTCGCGCAGAGAAAGGGCTCCACGGATGACCAGAACCACCCGTGCCACCACGGCACTGGCGTTGGCGGGCGCAGCAGCGCTCCTCCTCGCCGCGTGTTCCACCAGCGGCAGCGCCACCCCGACCTCCTCCGCTTCCTCCGACGCGAAGAAGGACCCGGCCGCGAGCTGCAAGGCCCCCGACACCCCCGGCACCGACGCGCTCAAGATCGGCACGATCCTGCCGCTCACCGGTTCGCTCGCGTACCTCAACCCGCCCGCCGAGTCCGGCGTCGGACTCGCGGTCGAGGACATCAACGCTGCCGGAGGCGTGCTCGACCAGGACGTGTCGATCTCCCCCGCGACCGACTCCGGTGACAGCAACGACATGACGGTGTCGAGCGCGGCGGCGAACAAGCTCGTCGACGCGAAGGTGCCGGTGGCGATCGGCGCGGAGTCCTCGAGCGTCACGCTCAACGTCATCGACCAACTGACGAGCAACTGCATCGTGCAGATCTCCCCCGCCAACACGGCAACCGACCTGTCCGGTTACTCGTCCTACTACTACCGGACGGCACCGCCGGACTCGGTGCAGGGTTCGGCGCTCGGCCAGCTCGTGACCGGTGACGGCAACGCCAAGGTCGCGTTCCTCGTCTTCAACGACACGTACGGCACCGGTCTCCGGAACTCCGTGCAGCAGGCGGTCGAGGACTCGGGCGGCCAGGTCGTCTACGGCGCCAAGGGCAAGGGCCAGGAGTTCCCACCCGGACAGACGACGTTCTCGTCCGAGGTCACGGCAGCGCTCGCGTCGAAGCCGGACGCGATCGTGGTCCTGGCGTTCGACGAGACGAAGTCGATCATCCCCGAGCTCGTCTCGCAGGGCGCGAAGATGTCGAGCATCTACATGTCGGACGGCAACACCGCCGACTACTCGAAGGACTTCGACGCGGGCACCCTCGAGGGCGCGCAGGGCACCATCCCCGGCGCCAGCCCGAAGGACGACCTGAAGAAGCGCCTGGCTGCGTTCTACAAGGAGTCGTCGGGCAAGGACCTGGCGGACTACTCGTACGCGGCCGAGTCCTACGACGCCACCACCCTCGCTGCCCTGGCCGCCGTGAAGGGCAAGGGGACCGACTCGGGAACGATCCAGGCCAACATGGCGGCTGTGTCGGGTGCCGACGGCGGTACCGAGTGCGCGACGTTCAAGGACTGCAAGGCGCTGCTCGACTCCGGTGAGGACATCCACTACACCGGGCCGTCCGGCATCGGGCCGTTCAACGACGAGAACGACCCGTCGAGCGCCTACATCGGCATCTACAAGTTCGACGGCGACAACAAGCCCGTCTACCAGAGCGCCATCCAGGGCTCGGTCGACAAGTAGTCGAGACCCCGCTGTACGACAGCGCCCCGCGGCCGGTCCGCGGGGCGTTGTCGCGTCCGAGCCGCCGCCACGTCCGAGGGCCTCGCGGGTGAAGCTCGGCTGGGCGGACAGATTCCGCCGCCACGGAGCAGCAAACTGTCCGCCGGACCGAGACTCGGTGCTCTGCCCGCCAGGACAAGAGCGGCGGCCGGGAGGCGCGGCGCGCGCCCGGCGCGTCAGGCCGGCTCGGGTGCAGCCAGCGTCCGGCGGCGCGACGCTCGAGCAGCGGCGAACGAGTCCACCGTCAGGACGACGAGCGCCAGCCACACGATGGCGAACCCGGCCCAGCGCGCGGCGGACATCTCCTCGTGCTGCACGAGCACGCCGACGAGCAACTGCATGACCGGCGCGAGGTACTGGGTCAACCCCAGCGTCGACAGGCTCACCCGGCGGGCAGAGGACGCGAAGAGCAGCAGCGGCACCGCCGTCGCGGGCCCGGTCAGCACCGTCACCAGGACGTGGGGCCACCCCTCGCTCGTGAAGGTCACTCCGCCGCCGAGCCCCGTCACGCCCATGACCACCAGCGCGCCGACCGCGAGCGGCAACAGCCACACGGTCTCGATCGTCAGACCGGAGAGCGCGTCGACCGTGCCGCCGACCCGCTTCTTCACCAGGCCGTAGAGCCCGAACGAGAACGCCAGCGCGAGCGAGATCCACGGCATCCGGCCGTACCCCACCGCGATCACCACGACGGCCAGGATGCTGATCGCCACGGCAGCCCACTGCGCCGGTCGGAGCCGCTCGCGGAGCACCACGACACCGAGCGCGATCGTCACGAGCGGGTTGATGAAGTAGCCGAGCGCCGCCTCGACCGTGTGCCCCGTGGTCGTCGCGACGACGTACACGGTCCAGTTCACGAGGATGAGGACCGCTGCGAGCCCCATCACGAGCATCACCCGGCGCTGGGCCATGAGCGACCGGGTCCGCAGCCACGAACGGGTCACGGCGATCGCGATCGCGCAGAACACCAGCCCGAAGACGATGCGCCAGGACACGATCTCGAAGGCGCCCGCGGGTGACATCGCCGCGAAGAGCAGGGGCATGAGGCCCCACAGTCCGTAGGCGACGATCGCCTGCACGACACCGACGGATGCCTCGCTGCGGACGGACACGCGGGACGACGGTTCACTCACGGAACCATCCTAGGAACCGCCGCCGACGACGCCGACCGCCACCGCGCCTCCCGGGACGGACGACGCACGTCGGGACGCACGCCCAGCACCCCCGGGACGCGGGAACGCCCCGCCGGCCGGAGCCGAACGGGGCGTTCTCGTCAGGAGCGGTGTCTCAGTGCTCGATGACCGCGAGGACGTCGCGCGCCGAGAGGACGAGGAGGTCCTCGCCCGAGTACTTGACCTCGGTGCCGCCGTACTTGGAGTAGATGACCTTGTCACCCACGGCGACGTCGAGCGGGACGCGGTTGCCGTTGTCGTCGATGCGACCCGGGCCCACGGCCACGACCTCGCCCTCCTGCGGCTTCTCCTTCGCGGTGTCCGGGATGACCAGACCGGAAGCGGTGGTCTGCTCCGCCTCGACCTGGCGGATGACGATGCGATCCTCGAGCGGCTTGATGCTGACGGCCACGGTGACCTCTTCTTTCTCGGTACAGAACTCGGTACAGATGGGAACCGGGTTGGCACTACGCACAGGAGAGTGCCAACGCCCCAACTGTAGGGCGTCTGCTGGCACTCGGTCAATCCGAGTGCCAGCACGTGTCGAGCCTCTCGGCGACCTGGGAGGATCGACGGGTGGAAGCCGCCGAACTCGCCCAGTTGCTCACCCCCACGGGCATGGCTCTGCTCGACCGTACCCCTGCCGTGTCGGACGGCGGCGAGATCGTGCGCGCGGTGTCCCGCCTGCGTGCCGAGGGACACGATCCGCAGCTCGTCGCGGCCGTCCTGACGCAGGCGAAGCTCCGGCAGAAGGCCCGCGCCAAGTTCGGCGACTTCGCCGGCCGCATGCTCTTCACCGAGGCCGGGCTCGAGCAGGCGACGAGGCTCCAGGTCGCCGCGCAGCACGCCGGGCGCTTCGCCGCCGCCGGCCTGACCCGGGTCGCCGACCTCGGGTGCGGCATCGGCGGGGACGCGATGGCCATGGCCGCGCTCGACCTCGACGTCACCGCGGTCGACCGGGACGAGGTCACCGCGGCCGTCGCGACGCACAACCTGTCACCGTGGGACAACGCCCGCGTCGAGCTGGGCGACGCAGCGGCGTTCGACCTGTCCCGGGTCGACGGCGTCTGGATGGACCCGGCCCGGCGGACCGCCGGTCACGCGAACACGAAGCGGCTCGCCGACCCGGACGACTGGTCGCCTTCGCTCGACACCGTGTTCGCCGCGGCGACCACCACCCCCACGGGCGTGAAGCTCGGGCCGGGCGTCGACCGCGACCTCATCCCGGACACCGCCGAGGCCCAGTGGGTCTCCGTCGACCGTGAGGTCGTCGAACTCGCACTGTGGTTCGGCCCGCTCGCCCGTCCCGGTGTCCGCCGAGCAGCCACCGTCATCGGGCCGCACGGCGTCGCGGAGCTGACCGGGCCGGCGGACGCGCCCGACGTCGAGGTCGGTCCGCTCGGCGACTACCTCCTCGAGCCCGACGGTGCGGTCATCCGCGCCCGGCTCATCGGCGACCTCGCCCGGTCCGTGGACGGTCGGATGCTCTCCGACGGGATCGCCTACGTGACCTCGGACCAGGCCGTCGCGACGCCGTTCGCGCAGACCTTCCGGGTCATCGACACCATGCCGCTCGACGTGAAGCGGCTCGCCGCCCGGCTGGCCGCGGACGACATCGGCACCGTCGAGATCAAGAAGCGCGGGGTCGACGTCGATCCGGCGCAGTTCCGGAAGCGCCTGCGGCTGCGTGGACGCGGTTCCGTGACCCTCGTGCTCACCCGACTGGAGGGACGCCACACGGCCGTCCTGTGCGAGCGGCTGACCGACGTGGCCGGCTGACCGACCACGAGCAGGCGGTCGCTCAGAGGACGAACGCGCCCGAGTCCGTCCCGTAGTCGTAGTCCGTGCCGTAGTCGTACGAACCGGAGCCGGCTGCCGCGATGACGACGATGAACAGGATCCAGAGGATCCAGACGCCGGTCATCACCCAGCCCGCGATGATCCCGGTGAGCGCGAGCCCACGTCCGGCTTCGCCGTTCTGCTTGATCTTGCTGAGGGCGACGTGCCCGAGGATCGCGCCGGCCGGACCGAGCAAGATCGCGATGAACCAGAACGGGACGGCGCCGAGGCCGAACACGATGGACAGGACGGCCAGGGTGTTGGTCTTCGGGCGCTGCGCGTAGGGCTGGTAGCTGGTCGACGCGTACGCGGGGGCGGCGTACGGGTTCTGCGGAGCGCCGTACGCCGGCTGACCGGGCTGCTGCTGACCCGACTGGCTGGAGGGGTTCGGCTGACCGTACTGACCGGGCTGCTGGCCGTACTGGCCGTACGGAGCACCCTGCTGGCCGTACTGACCCGGCTGCTGACCGTACTGACCGGACTGCTGACCGTACTGAGCGCCCTGCTGGCCGTACTGACCCGGCTGCTGGCCGTACGGAGCGCCCTGCTGGCCGTACTGGCCCGGCTGCTGCCCGGGGACCGCGTACGGGTTCGGCGGGACGGACTGCCCCTCGGAGACACCCTGAGCCGCGGCGCCCTGGCCCGACTGCGCCCACGGGTCGGACGACGACGGCGCCTCGGGAGCGGACGCACCGAACTGCTGCGGCTGCGGCTGGGACTGCTCGGGTTGCGCCGCACTCGAGGGCACGGACTGGCCCGTCGACCCGTCACGCTCCGGGTTCGTCTCGCCCGGCTTCGGCCACTGGTTCTGATCGGACACCGTCCACCCCTCTCGGCGCCACGTTCGTCGGCGCCCTGTGAATCCTCCCACAGACACCCGAGCGGGGTGCGGGCGCGCTCAGACCTGGACGGTCGTCACCGGCAGCGTCGAGTCCGCGGCGATGCCGAGGTCGCTCGGCGCGTGCCCCTCTGCCACGAGCCGGGCACCGACCGCCGCGATCATCGCGCCGTTGTCCGTGCAGAGGTCGAACGGCGGGATCCGCAGCGTCACGCCCGCGCGCTCACAACGCTCGGCCGCGACCTCACGCAGACGGGCGTTCGCGACGACACCGCCGCCGAGCAGCAGCCGGTCGACGCCCGTGTCCGCGCAGGCGTTGAGGGCCTTCGTCAGCAGGACGTCCACGACGGCCTCACGGAAGGAGGCGGCGACGTCGGCCACGGGGACTTCACGCCCCTCGTCGCGGCACTTCTCCACCCACCGCGCCACGGCGGTCTTGAGCCCCGAGAACGAGAAGTCGTAGCGGTGCGCGGCCATGTCCTTCGGCAGGGTGAGCCCCCGTGGGAAGCGGATCGCGGTCGGGTCGCCGTCGGCGGCGGCGCGATCGATCTGCGGGC